>ERZ1026876.22-NODE-22-length-94119-cov-69.630996_pt1 | contig 94119 bp, 66 predicted proteins | sample MGYA00380168_ERZ1026876 | MGnify/ENA primary metagenome ERZ1026876 (study PRJEB33269, sample SAMEA4719804) | human gut metagenome | biome: human-associated habitat; feature: organic feature; material: feces | place: Cameroon | collected 2013-10 ... | reverse complement strand
ATTTATGACAAGTGGACAGAACCTACCTATCCTGTATTAAGACTGAATTTTTTAAATTTTGATAAAAATTCATTAGAGAAATTTAATAATAAACTTAATTCTAAAATAACCGAATTTGCAGAACTTAATCATGTAACCTCCTATAAAGAGAAGGAAGAAGCTGAAGACTCCATAGACCATCTTTTGGAACAATTAAGATTGGAGAACCGTCAAATCGTGATCTTAATTGATGAGTATGACTGTCAGATGACAGCAAACATCAATAATGAAACTCTATATAAGCAATTTCAGGAAAAAATCAAAAGCTTTTATGCCACTATTAAAAATAAGTGGCCAATTAAATTCTTAGGAATAACAGGTGTCACGAGATTAAAAGATGTAGAAATCTTTTCAATTGGTTCTGATATCAGAGATATTACCAATGCAAGTGCCTATTCTCAGATGATAGGTTTTACCCGTGATGAGATAAAAAGGTACTACATTGATTATTTAAAGCTTGCCGCTTCCAGTGAGAACAAATGTAGAGTGGAAGAAGTAACTGACACTCAGATTGAGTCTATGTTAGATATGATGGCTCAAAACTATGATGGTTACTGCTTTGATGAATTCTATAAAAAGAAAGTATTCAGTACCTGGTCTGTAAATAAATTTTTCCAAAGTGTGGTATCTAATAAATTTGTATACTTTGGAGAGTACTGGTACGACAATGGTGGCTTACCATCAATCCTAGTTAACTATTTAAAAACACATGAACTCAATATTTTTGAATACTTAGACAAGGATAAGTTCTTAAAAGTATCCAGTGATGATTTTAAAAATCCTACAGCATTAACCACAATCAATCAGAACGTACTGATGTGTCAGACAGGATATTTAACTTTAAGATCAGATCTTAATAAAACCTCTACAGTAGCATTAGGTATTCCAAACGGTGAAATCTATAAAGCCTTAAACAGGTTGCTTGCTAATAACATTTTTAAAGGCAACACCGATATCACTGATGACTATGGTAGAAGCCTGTTAGAAGTAGGCACTGTTGATGACATCATCAATCTCTTTAACAGTGCTTTAAACTCTGTGTCCTATGACAATTATCCAATCGTGTCAGAATCATCAGTACAGAATATGTTAAAGCTTTACCTGTTAGGTGCACATCAGAAAGTGCTATCTGAAGTTCATGAAGCAAAGGGTAGAGCTGATTTAGTTGTAAATACAGATAACAGAAGAATCGTCTTTGAATTTAAGTATGCAAAAAATGAGACTGAAGCAAAGTCAAAACTACTTGATGCAGTAGAGCAGATTAAAACACGAGACTATGGCAATATTGTGCCTAAGAAAACAGAGCTTTTAAGAATAGCAGCTGTCTTCAATGCTGATCCTAAAGTAAGAGCTTTTACTGAGTATCAGTCTGTTTAAGCTTACAATGAATTTTAAGTGCAAAGCTTAACTGAATAATACCTACGTATCCTAAGCGCCACCTAAAAACTATCCTGTGGCGCTAATTTTAACAAGTAGTAGATAATACTAAGATCTTCAAGCTAGATTGAATATAAGAACAGCAGATCCATTCAGTGCAACGAGTGCCACTATCACTGATTTTGAAAAAAATACCTTTCTAAAATCCTCTCAAATTTGGCAACAATTATCCCTGATTAGGGCAAAACAAGGGCTTTTTAGCTATAATCTAATAAGATGAATGGAGATGAATACATATGAAAGATATCAGCTCTACAGGATCATTCATAGATTTTACATTAGAGAACTATATCTATGTTGACAAGACTGAATACATTCCAAAGCTTGTCAAATTAAAGCGAGTTTTTATCTCCCGTCCGCGTCGTTTTGGTAAATCTCTTACCTTAGATACCATAGCAACTTTATTTGAAACAGGTGTAGAGCCTTACTTTAAAGGAACCTGGATTTATGACAAGTGGACAGAACCTACCTATCCTGTATTAAGACTGAATTTTTTAGATTTAGATAAATACTCACTTGAGCATTTTAAGCAAAAACTAAACGCAATCATTAGCTCATTTGCACGAGACATCAATGTCAAAAACTATGAAGAGAAAGTTGAACCTGAAGACACAATCTACTTCCTGTTAGATGAGTTAAGAAAAGAAAAACGTCAAATAGTGATCTTAATTGATGAGTATGACTGTCAGATGACAGCAAACATCAATAATGAAACTCTATATAAGCAATTTCAGGAAAAAATCAAAAGCTTTTATGCCACTATTAAAAATAAGTGGCCAATTAAATTCTTAGGAATAACAGGTGTCACGAGATTAAAAGATGTAGAAATCTTTTCTATTGGCTCTGATATCAGAGATATCACCAACTCAAGTGCCTATTCTCAGATGATAGGCTTTACTCGAGACGAGATTAAAAAGTTCTACATCGATTATTTAAAGTCAGCTGCATCCTATGAGAACAACTGCTCAGTAGATGATGTAACCGACACTCAGCTTGAATCTTTGTTAGATAGACTTGCTCAAAACTACGATGGTTACTGCTTTGATGAAGACTATGAAAAGAAAGTTTTTTGTACATGGTCGGTTAATACATTCTTACAGTCAGTTGTTGATAAGAAAAAAGTTCAGTTTGGAGAGTACTGGTACGACAATGGTGGTTTGCCTTCAATTCTTGCAAACTATCTGCAGACCCATAAGTTAAATGCATTGGATTATATTGATAAAGATAAAACAATTAACATTAAAGTAAATGATTTTAAGAATCCAACTTCTTTGACATCTATCAATCAGAATGTCTTAATGTGCCAGACAGGATATCTAACTTTACGTTCACCTGTATACTCAAAAGGCTTTATGACTTTAGGAATACCAAACAGTGAAGTTTACAATGCACTATTTTCCCTAATGGCACTAAATATCTTTGATGATACAAAGCTTTTGAGTGTTAATGAACAAATTCTTACACAAAGTAAAGATGCAGGTGAAATCTTAGGTTTATTCAATACTGTTCTAAACACAGTTTCATATGATAACTATCCAATCAGTTCTGAGGCAGTAGTTCAGCAATTGCTATATATGTACTTAAAAGGCATTTGTAACTCTGTTACTGCAGAACTACATTCATCAAAAGGTAGAGCTGATCTTGTAATTGAGTCTGATAACAGAAGAATAGTCTTTGAATTTAAGTATGCAGAAAATGAGACTGAAGCTAAGGCAAAACTACTTGATGCAGTAGAGCAGATAAAAACTCGAGACTATGGCAATATTGTGCCTAAGAAAACAGAGCTTTTAAGAATAGCTGCCGTGTTCAATGCTGATCCAAAGGTGAGAGCTTTTACTGAGTATCAGGAAGTTTAAGCTTACAATGAATTTTAAGTGCAAATCTTAACTGAATAATACCTATATATCCTAAACGCCACATAAAAACTATCCTGTGGCGCAATAAGTCCTAAGAGCATGAATTAACCTAATACCTGTCATTTTTTTTAATCATGAATTAGCTGTTTAATCCTAAGCGTGATTTTCAAAAGGTATTTATTTACTTTTTTTATACACCAATCTAAATCTGGAACGATGCCTTTATAAGATTAGTTCATAAGGTAAGGCAATGATTATTTTCTTCTAAATTCCTCAATCCTAAATTTCTCTTAGATCTTTGTACTCATAGCCTTACCTTTCAAATTTTAGTTAAAGACCATGTTGCTACCTGCAACTTGGTTATACAAATCAAAATCTCATATATCGGAGTTTATAAAAGCAAAGAGCAAAGTTGTAACAAAGATCGGTTTATTAGATAAAAAGAACGATAAAAGACCATCAATAAAATACCTGCTAAAGGTATTAGACCATAAAAGCGAGTGTAGTATGAAATTTAAAGACATTTTAAAAAATCTCAAGTTCAATTTTAGAATCCATCCTGTGTTCAGCTTTGCTTTCATCATTGCAACAGCATTTGTAGTGTTTAGCTTTGCACTTTGTTTTACAAGAGAAAGTTTTGTAAAACAATGCGAAAACGGTGATATTGCAGCATGTAACAGAGCCTGTGCTATCAAAGGCAGAACTGCCTGTGCAAATCTTGCGTTTTACTACCAGCAGGGTATTCATGTAAGAAAAGATGAGCAAAAAGCTCTTTATTATTACCAAAAATCGTGTTCTCAAAAGTTAAGCTACGCTTGCAGACAGGCTGAGCTAATAGAAAAGCAACTTAATTATAAGATGTTAAACAATCAGTAGAAGATTACTAAAGGCAGAACACGGCAAAAAACATTTAATTTGGAGAAACCTATGGTTAAAGCAGTTGCTAATAGTCCTCATATCTACAATAGGAATGTATCTTATGCAACTAACACAGCAATAGTGTTTTCTTATGAAAGTTCATATAAGCATGCATTGTCTAGCAGTTAAACTGATGAAAATTGAAAAACGGATCAGTGCGCTTTTTAGACTAAAAAAGCCATCTCCAAGATGTCCTGTTTTGCTTAAAAACAATTGGAGACTACGATCTTATACCGTGGATGTACTTACATTCTTTTGAAGCTGTACCAGCTAATTTGTATGTTACGTCGAAGAGAATTTTAGGAGATATCTTATGATTTCACTTGTTGATTTTGTTAAAGCATTTAATTCAAATCTAGAATATAGGATTTTGATTGTGGTTGACGAAATATGCGATGTATTTAGTGGAAATAAAGAAGAATTTATTAAACGAGTACAAAATCCATATTGCTTCCAAGATTATTATGTACAACATGTCGATTTCGATGTTGGTTATGATGACGATTATGATAACAGTAAATTGGTTGAAGATGGATACTGTTTATACATTGATGCTGATACTACTGACAACCTTGATGATTTTACCTTAGATGGCTTAACCTGGGTTGAAAAAGAGTTAAATAGAAATAACTATAGAACCAATAAATACAAAATCAGCAATGTAATTTCAGAAAACAATATTGTTAAATCTTTTAATGTTGAGAAATGTGAATGAAACTTAAAGGATCTGAAAACAGTATTCTGTATGGCTTAATGGAAGATATTACCATCAATAAAGAGCAAGTTCTTTTTTATTGAGTTACGGTAAACATCTAAATGATAAGACAAGCAAATTCATAATTTTGTAGTAGGGCTAAACATTGAATACGTCAAGCCATTGAAAACGTCAAACAAATTCAAGAACGTCATCAACTTTACCTGATAATAGCAATTATACTAAAGATCTAGCTTACAAAGCATTGTCTGTAGTGTATTCTTACTTCTTATTGGATGTAGCTGCTTAAAAGTTGCTGCTGGATTACGTTTGTTTTTTGCCATTTAAAACTCCAATTAAGTCGTAAAATGATTTCAGACTTAATTGGGGTTACACGGAATTTATTTCACTCTCAGATTTTTACCTAATCTTTAGAGTCTACTTAAATCTTTAGAGTTAATTAAATCTCGTAAGATTAAGCCATATCAAGCTATATATAAGGTAGCCAGATCAAATCTTAGAATTAACTCTTACACGAGTGAGTCTTACTTGGTACCAAAGATCCTGTCACCAGCATCACCAAGACCTGGGCAGATGTAAGCATCTTTATTTAACTCTCTGTCTAACTGACCTACGTAGATCTGAACATCAGGGTGAGCTGTAGCGAGTTTCTCTAACCCCTCAGGTGCTGCGATGATGCATAAGAACTTAATCTTTTTGCCGCCTTTTTCTTTAATCATATCTACAGCATCAACAGCTGAACCACCAGTTGCTAACATAGGATCTAAGATCACACAGGTTCTCTCTTCAAGGTTCTGTGGTAACTTGCAGTAGTAAGGAACTGGTTTGTGAGTTACCTCATCACGGTACATACCAATGTGACCGATTCTAGCTGAAGGTACTAAAGCATCAAGACCTGGTACCATACCTAAACCTGCTCTTAGAACAGGGATAATAGCAAGCTTTAAACCATCTAACATTGGAGTCTTGCACTTCTCAAGAGGAGTCTCAACTTCAACTTCTTTTAAAGGTAAATCGCTTAAAGCTTCATATGCTTCTAGCATTGCAATTTCTTCAATTAAAGTACGGAACTTGTTAGTAGAAGCCTCTTTATCTCTTAATAAAGAGATCTTGTGCTTGATAAGAGGGTGCTTGAAGATTGTAATGTTAGGCTGTTTTGTAAAATCCATTCTATTTATCCTTTTTTCAATCTACTAAATTTTAAAATTTATCTATGCCTTTATCTGTAAAGAAAACTGTTTTAAAAGTCAGTTATCTAAAAGTAGCTTTCTATAAAAGTGATCTTCTGCCAATATAACTCTCAATAAAAATAACTTTCTACTAAAGTAACATCAGTAAAAATAACATTCAATAAAAGAACAGACACAGTCTGTTCTTTTACCTTACAAGGCTAAGCCTTGTGGTGGATCTCGTTTTCAATGGCGTTTTCATCGAAAACGTATTTGTTACCAGGTAATACTGCATTTAAAACAATACCTGCTATTGCAGCAATAGCAAGTGAGGTTAAGGTTACAGAAGTACCAAAAACAGAGAAGGTTAAACCGTCTTTAAAGCCTAAGCCTGACACGAAGATCACAGCTGCAATGATGAGGTTTCTTGACTTAGATAAGTCAACTTTATTCTCAACGATGTTTCTTACACCAATAGCTGAAATCATACCGTAGAGGATAAAGGAAATACCACCGATGATAGCTGTAGGCATGGTCGAAATGATAGCTGAGAACTTAGGTACAACTGAAAGGATGATAGCAAGTAAGGCTGCCATTCTTACTACCTTTGGCTCATAAACTTTTGACATAGCAAGAACACCGATGTTCTCACCATAGGTAGTATTAGCAGGACCGCCGATGAAGCCTGCAAAGGCTGTAGCTAAACCATCACCTAATAAGGTTCTGTTAAGACCAGGCTTTGCAATAAAGTTCTTACCCACGGTTGCAGAGATTGCTGACATATCACCGATGTGCTCCATCATGGTAGCAGCTGCAATTGGAGCCATAACTAAGATAGCGGTTAAATCAAACTTGCACATCTGGAATGGTGGCAGACCAACCCATGAAGCACTAGATATAGATGCATAGTTAATAATTGCTGAGCCATCAGTATTAGTAAAGCCTGATATATCTAAAATTAAAGCTGCGATGTAGAGTAATACTACGCCCATTAAAATAGGGATGAGCTTTAACATGCCTCGTCCCCAAATATTAAATACGATAACGGTTAGAATTGCTGCTATGGCTAATGGCCAGTTAACTGCTGAGTTTGCAATAGCAACTGGTGCTAGAGACAAACCAATACAAACAATCATAGGTCCTGTAACTACAGGAGGTAGGAATCTCATGACTTTGGCAATACCTACTAATTTAATAATAGCTGCCATCACAAGATAAACTAAACCTGCGACAACCACACCACCGCAGGCATAGGCTGCTTTATCATTAACACTCATGGTTGCATACATGCCAGTGTTAAAGTTTGCAATAGTATAGAAACCACCTAAGAAAGCAAATGATGATCCTAAAAAGGCAGGAACTTGTAACTTAGTGCACATGTGGAAGATTAAAGTACCGGCACCTGCGCAGAATAAAGTAACAGAAACTGTAAGACCAGAGGTTAATTCTTCACCTGTAGCATCTTTAAAAAAGCCCATAACTAGGATTGGTACTAAGATAGTAGCACCGAACATAGCAAACATATGCTGAACTGCTAAGATCAGCATCTTCTTTTTATTGAGCACAAGGGGAGTTTCAATAGTATTGTCTGTGTTATTCATAAAGTTGTCTTTTAGGTAAGGTTGTAGAGTAGCTGTATTCATACAGCATCTTATAACTGCTTTAAAAGCACAAAGGCGCGATCTTATCAGAGTAAGCTAATCTTGACTAGAAAATAAGAATGTCTAAAGTCATTTTGTATAGGTAAATAGTCAAATATAAGATGCTATAAAAAACTTACTACTAAAACCATTGCCTATAGCCATTCATACTAAATAAGCTTGCCTCTTTTAAATCAGTCAAAAGAATTTTACATCAAAATAAAGATGGCAAACTTTCTAAATATAAGCGGTTTTTAGATTACAGATTAAGATCACAGATTGAGCGTGCTAATTTGTTACATTGGTGATTGAATCGAAGCAATGGTAATTTTTATGACTATGCTCAAGATCCAAAATATACTCAGAGATTATTGAGTAAAAACAATGTACCATAATGTATATACGGCAAACAAATCGAACCGATCAACATCACATAATTTTTCGCTTCAATGGAAGCCAAACAAGTTAATATAAACTTGTAGCTTATCGTTACAGGTTAACTACAGTATATAATTAACTAACAATTTTTGTGATAACGATCAGCTTTATTTTTTTTGTGACTGTATAAGGTATACATGTAAAACTTTTGAGGTTATTCTCAAAAGCAATAATATTGTTTCTAACAAATTCGATATATACCATGATCTGGAACGATGCTTTTATAAAATTGAAATGAACTTAGAAGTAGTAAGAAACAAATAACACAGTTAGAAGCTTTTTTATTGTTTAAATTTAGACTCTTCATGTATAGGTGTAGTACTAGCAAAAGTATAGTTAGGTCTGTAACTAATTCTTAAGAATATATAGGTTAAATATGACCGAACAGGAAAACAGTAGCTTATTCTTTTATACACCTGAATTTGAAGGACAATTGCTAAATTTTACGTCGCAAACTATTATGTCTCCTAAAGCTGTCAATTTTAGATGAGTTTTAAATAGAGCAAAAGGTGAAGTAAGAAGCAAAGGATTATATATGACAAATGCTCATAAATTTCTTGAGTATTCAATTGAGAGAACAGATGATTATTTAAAACAAATTTCTAGAGAAGAAAGAAAATACAAAGGTCAATTTTTTACATCAAAGGAAACAGCCATGTTTATGGCTGATTTATTTAATTATGAAAGCTTACCAGAATTTGTATCTATTTTAGATGCAGGAGCAGGATCTGGCATATTAACGTCAGCAGTGATCGACAGATTATGTGAATGCGAGAATATAAAAAAAATATCTATAACCTGTTTTGAGACAGATCCTTGCATTTTACCTGTTTTGAAGGATGTCCTTGAATATGCAACAAAAATATGTAATAAAAAATTGTCCTATGTTTTAGTAAATTCTGATTTTGTTTTATATTTTTCAAAGTCTTTTGAAGAAAATAATCCAACATTACATTTTGATCTAACAATAGGAAATCCTCCGTATAAAAAGATACTTAAAAGTGATCCTGTTGCAAAAGCTGTACCTTCAATAATTTATGGCGCTCCAAACTTATATTTTATATTTACATCAATTGCTTTGCATACTATAAAATCAAATGGTGAACTTGTGTTCATTATTCCTAGGAGTTGGACTTCAGGAGTGTATTTCAAAAAGTTCAGAGAGTATTTGTTAACTACAGGAAAAATCACGAATATACACTTGTTCACTAGTAGAGACAAAGTCTTTACAAAGGAACAAGTGTTACAAGAAACGATCATCATAAAAGTTGTAAAAGATATAAATAATCCAAGAACTGTAAGAATAACATCTTCACTTGCAAACGGAGATTTTAATTCATCGTCAACCTTAAATGTCCCTTATAGTTTAGTTATATCTGGAACGGAAAAATATGTTTTTCTTCCAACAACAATTCGAGATATAGAAACTATTAAAAAGATTAACAAGTATCATCTAACATTTCCTGAAATTGGTATAAAGATGAAAACAGGAATTGTAGTAGATTTTAGAAATAAAGATTTGCTTTGTCAGACTCAAAGCGAAGATTGCGTTCCTTTATTCTATAGTCAAAATATTAAGAATGGTAGGGTTAATCATGATCCTTCAGGTAAAAAAAATGATTGGATAAAAACAACTAAATTAGGTCTTATTCAAAAAAACAAAAATTATATATTTTGCAAAAGATTTACCGCAAAAGAAGAAAAAAGGAGACTTCAATGTGGCATATATTTAGCGAGAAATTTTCCTGAATATAAATACATTGGAACTCATAATAAAATCAATTTTGTTGAGTTAAATGAAGATAAAGAAAATTCTTTAGATTGTATTTACGGAATATTTGCTTTGTTAAATTCAACTTTATTTGACCTTTACTATAGAATCTTGAATGGTAGTACTCAAGTAAACAGTTCTGAAATCAATAAAATATCGGTACCACCATTAGATATAGTTAAGAAAATAGGCCAGCGATTAATTGAAGAAGGTGAGTTGACAACAGAAATTTGCGACAAAATTCTCAAGGAAGAGGCGTATGAGTAAATTTGATGATGTAAAAAAGGTATTGCACGACATAGGAATGCCTCAACAGCAATGTTCAGATGTATGTTGCTATACCATTTTGTCAATGGCTAGAATTTGTAAGGATGATTCATGGAATAATGCATCAAACAATTGGATGAGAATTCACGATATTATTCAATTTGCTAAAGAGTTCTATGATGTTAACTATGCAGAAAATAGTCGTGAAACTTTTAGAAAACAGGCATTGCATCATTTTAGAATTGCGGCAGTAGTTGAAGATAATGGCAAATCAACTAACAGCCCACTTTATAGCTATCGACTTACAAATGAGTTTTTGCATTTGGTAAAGCAATTATCTTCTAACGAGTATATTTCTACACTTCAGAAGTTTAATTCAGAACATGAGAAGCTCAAAGATATATACGAATCTAAGAAAAAAATACAACTGCAAAAGGTCTTTATTAATGGAGAAGAATTTAATCTATCTTCAGGTAAACACAACCTTCTTCAAAAAAGAATTCTTGAAGACTTTGCTCCACGTTTTGCACCCAATTCTCAATGCCTTTATTTAGGAGATTCAACTGAAAGAGATTTATATAAAAATGAAAGAATGCTCAACGAACTAAATTTTGACATCACTTTACATGAAAAGATGCCTGATATTGTTTTATATAGAAGCGATAAAAATTGGCTTTATTTCATAGAAGCCGTAACCTCTGTTGGTCCTTTTTCTCCTAAAAGAATTATAGAAATTGAAGATATGACTAAAAATGTGAAATCTGGAAAAATTTATATTACTGCGTTTCCTGATATATCAACTTATAAAAAATTTGTAGTTGACTTAGCTTGGGAAACAGAAATTTGGATTGCGGATAATCCAGATCATATGATTCATATGAATGGTAATAAATTTATGGGACCAAGATAACTATTTAAAGTTAATTTTTATTTTAGAGCGTGTAGTATGACTTCAAAAGAATTTTATGTTGAATTTAATCAGTACACTTTGATCAAGTTTAAAAGAATTTTGGAGTACTTTATCGCTATTTTTGATTATTTAGTAAAAAAGAATAGCAAAATTGAGCCTAGCACAGAGCACTTAAAACAACTTAATATAGACGTTGATTTACTAGAGGAAAAATGGAAGAACGGAAACGTTAATCCCCAAGACTATATAGAAAAATTTTCTCACTTTGGTGAGAATATAAAATTAACAATCAACATAAAAGCAACTGTTGATGAACATGGAAATGTAGACGGTTCGGGAGATTACGTTGTTCTAGAGTACAAAACAGAAGAACAAGATAAATATTCTAAAGGATGGCATATATTAAACATTAGACCTATTTGGAATAAGCAGTTAACGGGGCTTCAAGTTACAGAAAAACTTCCTCCAAAGGTAGAGGCAAAGTATAGCGTAAGCTTGCCTTCTCTGGGGGTGTTTGATAACCAAATACCAAACAAAGAACTATGTCAGTTATTTAAAATTTATTTTGATTTAGCAAAACCAAAGATTGTATTAGTGGATCCTTTTTGCTCTTATGGCAAATTTTCAAATACTTTTCACAACATAATTTTACAGGGAGCGCCTGGTACCGGAAAAACATATAAAGCAAAATTAATTTCGAAGCAAATAGCAAATGATAAGCACAATATTGAGTTTGTAACATTTCATCAGTCAATGGATTATGAAGATTTTATTGAAGGGATCAAGCCTCAAGTTCAAAAAGATGATTCAGGCAAACTTATAGGAATAACATACAACGTTAAAGATGGTATTTTTAAAAATATATGTAAAAGAGCAAAAGAAGATAGCAATCATAAATATGTTTTAATAATTGATGAAATCAATAGAGGAAATATATCTAAAATATTTGGAGAACTAATTACTTTAATTGAGGATGATAAAAGATCAGTAACTAATGATAATAGTCTGAAATTTGAAGTTACCCTTCCTTATTCTCAAGAAAAATTCAGTGTACCATCAAACCTGTACATTATCGGCACAATGAATACTACAGATCGAAGTGTTGAAAATATTGATTATGCAGTAAGACGTAGATTTTTATTCATTACATTAAAATCAGATATAAGTAGACTAACTGAGTATTACGTTATGCCTGAACATAGAGATCAACTTTTAGGTAAAACAGCTGAAAAGCTTTTTGAATTTATATCTGATTTTGTCGAAGAAAATAGGAATCTTGAAATTGATATTGAAGATCTAATGATTGGCCACAGTTATTTTATGGCATCTTCTGAAGATGAGCTATTTTATAAATATGAATTTCAGATATATCCTCTTCTAAAAGAATACCAAAAAGATGGACTATTAAACTTTGATGCAATAATTCCCGATCTTTCTAAGTTTTTTACTTTTCTAAATCAACCTTCATAAGAAGTTTATAGTTAAAATGAATGAATATGAACCTATCTTATTAAAAGAACATGATGAAAAGGAATTACATTTTCGTTTATCTTTTTATGATTTTGAAGATCAGAAGTTATTCAAAGTTATAAATAAATCAAACAAGAGTTTTATTTCTGCTAACTATCACATCGGAGCATATTGGTTGGTAGAAAATGAAAAGTCAGTTCTTGTTGAACCAAAAGTTGAAAATCTAGATTTTGTAAAGCTTTTTTGGAGAGCAATTCGCTTTAACAATAAAAAACAAGAAGAATATTTTTCTGTAAATGACCAGTATTCTTTTTTCTTAGATAAAAAGAAAATTGAAGTTCCAACAACATTTACAAACAGTGTGAGTTTGTTCTTGGTAATTCTCTATCTTTTTTTGTTGCAAAAGATTGCTAGAAAAGGTATTAAAAAGGGACACGTTCGCACAGAGCAGAATTTAAGTTTAAAAATCAAAGGAAAAATTAATTATTCAAGAACCATCCATGAAAATCATTTAAGAGGTAAATTCGAAAAATCTGTTTGCTCATATTCAGAATTAACAGAAAATATACCTGAAAATAGGCTACTAAAAAGAGCTCTTAACTATTCTTCAAGAATAATAAGAAATTTGATAAACAAGAATTTAGATGGAACTTTAGAAATAAAGAGAAATCTCGATTATTTGCAAAGAGAATTTTCGAGAGTATCTGATGATTTTCTCGTTTCAGAAATCAATTCTGTTAGACAAAATAAGCTATATTCAGATTATGCAGAAGCAATGAAAATAGCAAAGGTTATATTAAAAACTAATGGATACATTCCAAGAAAAAATTCTTATATCACTAATTTTGTTTTCCCTTTTTGGATTGATATGTCTGTTTTGTTTGAAATGTATGTTTTTGAGATGCTTGAAAATGCATATCCAAATACAATCTCATTTCAAGTTGAAGGTTTTGGAAATACTAGAGTTGACTTTATAAAAAATTCTGAAAAAGAAAAAGTAATCATTGATACTAAGTATAAGCTTTGGTATGAAAAAAGCTCAACTGAATTAGTGAAAGATCATAAAAACAGTCTTAAGCATAAGTTTTTCAAAAAGAACTCCACTGACCATTTTACATACTTTTTAGAAGATGTTAGACAAATTAGTGGATATGCTCGAGATTCCAAAATTTTAAACTGTTTTCATTTTTCTGATGACGAACGACATCTATCAGTACCATGTATCATTATTTATCCAAAATTGAAATCAAATAATAGCTGTATTGATAAAGGTATAGATTCATTCGATCCGTGTAAAACTCTGATAGAACAGGCTGAAAAGATTGATGGTTATGATAATTTTTACAAAATTGGGGTATATCTTCCAACTATAGAAAAGCCCTGAATGAAGTACGCATATATGGCTTTACAGAATGAGATGATACCTATTCAAAGTTTTGAACGAATCTTCCATGATCTATTCTAGAGGCGATTTTTATTACAGCTCGTTAATAGCCAATCCCAATAACAGGTTATAGCCACCTATCCTTTCTTAGCACCAAATCAGTGATTTTCAACTCAATCCAATCTTTTCTTGAAAATTAAATTAAAGCGTATGTATAATCAATCTACGTCCTGCATATTCAGGCGGAATCACAATTTAAGGCTATTTTAGGAATAGTTTGTACCTCATATGTTAGATAACGCAGTAGTTGTAAAGTTAAGTGGCAAAGCATTAGGCGGTGTTGAAGAACTGTCTAAACTTTTCACTGCCTGCCGTGGACAGAAATTAGTAGTTGTTCATGGAGGTGGAGTTGAGGTAGATGCTTTGTTTAAAGCTTTAAATCTTGAGGTTAAAAAGAAGAACGGTTTAAGAGTAAGTCCTCGTGAACAGATGCCATACATCAGCGCAGCATTAGCTGGTATGTGCAACAAAAGTTTACAGGCATTAGCTATTAAAAACGGTCTGAATGCTTTAGGTATGTTAGCAAGTGATGGTAAGACCATCACTGTAAGACAGTTATCAAAGGATTTAGGCATGGTAGGCGCCGTTGAACCTAATGATAAGAAGTACCTTACTTTACTTCTTGAAAACGGATATACACCAATCATCGCATCTTTAGCACACGATGATAACGGTGATCTGTACAATGTAAATGCAGATGATGCAGCACTTGCTATTGCAAGAGTATTAAATGCTCCACTGTATTACATTTCAGATGTACCTGGTGTCCTTGATAAAGAAGGCAAGCTCATTGATGAGCTTGATGAGAATAAAGTTAATGCTTTAATTGCTGATGGCACTATCTCTGGTGGCATGACAGTTAAAGTAAAGAGTGCAATTGATGCAACCAAGCTTATCAAAAAGCCTGTATACATTGCCTCATTCAAAGATCCAAATCTTGCAGAAAATCTAATCTCCCGGTCTCGGCTTGGCACAGTATTCAATGTCTAATAGCTTTTGCAGTACATAAAAGACAATGTTTTAGAAAAGAACTTTTATAAACAAACATTGTCAGATTTAAAAATAAGAAATCTTAATATGTACTGCGGGCTTTAAAGCATAGTAAAACTATTAACAGGCATTTATATATTTTTTAGGCAAAGTCGATATACATAAAATCGTGGAGACACATCTATATGCCACCTATAAATCAGAATTCATCATCATTTGTATTATTAGATGAAATCAAACAGAACACATTAGAAGAGCTTTATGACAAGGTTGTTGATCTTTATGACAAGAAGTTAATGTCAAAAGAGGATCTGACTAAGGTTAATGAAGCATTAGTTACTGTAAATCAGGTGTTCTTAAAACAGGAAAAAGCAAACTTCACCGTAAGACAGGCAACCTTAGCTGATGTTGACTCTCTTATGGATATGATTGAGTACTGGGCAAAACAGGGACAGAATCTTCCTCGTAAGAGAAACGACATCATCCGTGGTATTCAGACCTTTGCTGTCTGCGTCAAGGATGACAAGGTAGTAGGCTGTGCCTGTTTATATGTTTATGACTCAGGTTTAGCTGAAATACGCTCATTAGGTGTATCACCTGTAATTCAGCGACAGGGACAGGGCAGGGCCATTGTAAATTACCTCTTAAAGAGAGCCTCTAAGATGTTCATTCAAAGAGTCTTTGTTCTTACAAGAAGTCCTGAATTCTTCTCAAAAGTAGGCTTCCAGAAAACTGTTATTGAAGCTCTGCCTGAAAAGATTTTAAAAGACTGCGAAAACTGTCCAAAACGTGAAAAGTGCGATGAAGTGGCATATATCTATAATGTAAAGGATCACAACTAATATGAAAATCACCAGAAAAACTTTTGACGAGGTAATGTTCCCTTGTTACACCCCAATGAACATGGTTATTAAGAAGGCTCATGGTTCATATGTTTTTGATAATGAAGGTAACAAGTACGTTGATTTAACCTCAGGTATTGCAGTTAACTGTTTAGGTCATACTCCAGATGGAGTTCAGAAGGTAATTAAAAAGACCTGCAAGAACTTAATTCATGTAAGTAATATCTTCTGCAACGAGTACACACTGTCATTAGCTAAGAAGCTAACCTCTCTTACAGGTTATGACAAAGTATTCTTTGTAAACTCAGGTGCTGAAGCTAATGAGACAGCTTTAAAGTTAGCTCGTCGTGTTGCTTTTGATGACTATGGCGCAGAGAAGAATGAGATCATCTCATTTGTAAACAGCTTCCATGGCAGAACCTTCTTCTCTGTAACCGTAGGTGGTCAGGAGAGCTATTCAGATGGTTTCGGTCCAAAGCCTGCTGCTATTACCCATATTCCATACAATGATATTGCAACCTTTGAAAAGACCATTTCAGACAAGACCTGTGCTGTAATTTTAGAGCCTATCCAGGGTGAGGGCGGTATTATTAAAGCAGATGATGCTTTCTTAGTAAAAGTACGTGAACTGTGCGATAAGTTCCATGCAGCTTTAATCTTTGATGAGGTTCAAACCGGTGTCGCAAGATCAGGTACTCTGTATGCTTATGAGCAGACACCAGTAAAGCCTGATATCTTAACCTCAGCTAAAGGTTTAGCTTCAGGTCTTCCAATAGGTGCTGTTTTAACCTATGATAACTTTGCTAAACACTTCGTCCCTGGTACCCATGGTTCAACCTTTGGTGGTAATGCTTTAGCCTGCTCTGTAGGTTGCTATGTACTTGATAAAGTAAGTGATAAGAAGTTCTTAGAGAATGTAAAAGCAACCTCTGAGTACATTAAAGCTGCTATCAGGAAACTTGATGAAAAGCACCATGTCTTTGATGATGTAAGAGGTGAAGGATTACTTATGGGTCTTGTTTTAAACAAGAAATACTCTGGTAAGTCAGGTGCTCTGCAAAAAGAATGCTTTAAGCATAAGTTATTAACCTTAACCGCTCATGGCGATGTATTAAGACTGGCTCCTGCTTTAAACATTAAAAAGTCTGTTGTAGATGAAGCTATGAAGCTTTTAGATAAAGCTTTAACAGACTTTGTAAAAGACAATGCTTAATAAAAGTGGATTTTAGAAGATAAGAGCTTAACAATTTTAAAATCACAACTTTTAAGTTTTAAGCTAAGTTTAATGAATCTTATCAGATCCGCTACAGGCACTGTGTGTAATTAACTGATACATGCAGTGCCTTAATTGTCTTAGTGATAATAGCTGAAATCCATCTCAAGCTAATTTTCAAAGCAAACTCAAGATCTCTGTAAAACGCAATCAGGATCTCTGCAAAACTCATTAAAGATCAGTGCTACTAAAATTCAAGATTGTTTCCAACCTCTTTTAAGATCACTGCAACAAAAGTTCAAGATCATTGCAAATCAATCTTAAGATCTGTGCAAACTTATAAAAAGATCACTGCAAACTTTGTTGTACTTACAATAAGTGCCAGTAATTACAATTCCCCAAATTTTTATTGTGTATAATTGATAAATATGAAGTAAAACAGGATCACAATAATGAACAATAATGAATTTTTACCACTACCAGATAATCCTGGCTGTTATGAAGAGCTAAAAGACGGTAATTGTTACTTTGTAGATAAGACAGAGTTTATAAAGACTGTTTTTACAAGTTCCACAAAAGTTCAGTTGTTTACAAGACCAAGACGTTTTGGTAAGACTTTGCTCATGACCATGTTTGAGTCTTTCTTAAAGATAAATCCTGATAAGCCTTTTAATACCTCTTTACAGCAAAAGTACTTTCAAGGCACCAAGATACTTGAGGACAAAGAGTTCTGTTCTAAGTTCATGGGACAGTATCCTGTTATTGATATTTCTTTAAAAGATGTAACAGGTAAGACCTTTGAAATTGCATATAAAAACTTTGCAAAGGAAATAAGCAAACTTGCAGAAAAGTATAGATATCTTTTAAACAGTTCCAAACTAGATGAAGAAGATAAAGACAAATTAAGCAAAATTCTTAAGGTAGAGTTTTTAAGGGAATTTGAGAATTCAGATTATCTGACAGGTTCATTAAGTATCATAGCTACAGCTCTTTATAAAGAATATGGAAAGTACCCAGTACTCCTTATTGATGAGTATGATGTACCTCTTGCTAATGCTTCATATCATGACATACAGAATACAAAACTGTATCGTGATGAGAAAGACTTTAAGGCTGACTTTCATTACAACATGGTAGATTTGATGAAAAGTTTTCTTGGTATTTTAAAAGATCAAAAGACTCTCACCAAAGTCATTATCACCGGTTGCTTAAAGGTAGCTAAGAACAGTCTTTTTACAGGTGTTAATAACCTTAAGGTAAATACAGTCCTCTCTGAAAACGAAGACTATACAGGAATCATTGGTTTTACCAAAGAAGAAACCTATAAGTTCTTAAAAGACTATAAAATGGACAACTTTGCTCAAAAAGTAAAAGAGCATTATGACGGATACAAGTTCTATGACAAAGAGATGTTCTGTCCATGGGATATAGTAAGTTTCATTAGTGATTATTACAAAAAGAATCTAAAGGGAACCTTAAAGTTAAACAGGTTAGAAAACTATTGGGAAGGCACTACCTCTGATAAATCCTTATCAGGCTATATTGGATATTTAACTGATAATGACAATCAAAAGATGCAGGACTTAGTTGATGGTAAGCCAATTAGCTTCAAACTAAATGAATCCATGAACTATGACACACTGTCAGAGCACAACTCAGATGATTTCTGGTCTTTATTACTACACACTGGCTATTTAACTCTTGATTGGGATAAGACTAAAAAGGAAGAGTTGTCTAAAGACAGTAAAACCAATAAAGAAGTTTTTGCAAGAATTCCGAATTTAGAAATACTTGAATGTTTTGAACATAACATTCAAAACAGATTTAATACAGAGATTGTACCTAACACTGTTGCAGATGAAATAGCTAACGCTCTTTTAAATGGTGATAGTACTTTTGCTCAATTAAAGCTTCGCACTATCTTAATGAGATTTATTTCAATAAGAGACAATGCAACTAAAGCTCCTCATGAAAACTACTATCATGGTTATCTAAATGGTCTTTTCACTAACTGCTCTGAAAATTTCTTCTCTGAATATCATTCAAATTTTGAAGCTGGCGATGGTTATGCAGATATTGCCTTTACAGATACATTTTCAGAAAAGGCAGCAATAATTGAAATAAAAACAACAACTGTTGTTTCAGATTTAATTGATCTTAGCCAAGAGGCTGTCGAGCAAATCGAAGAAAAGCATTACGCAGATCCTTTTAAAGCTAACAAAATGGTTCAAAGTATCTATGCTTACGGAATTGCCTTTGCAGGTAAAAACTGTTTTATAACCTGTAAAAAGCTTAAGTAGTTTCTCTCTTTCTCTTAGGCGCTACGGACGTTGTTTTAAAAGATCATGCAACGCTATAGATTTATCTTTTAAGACTGTCATACTCATTACATTGATCTTGAATATAAATGCTCTGATCTTAAATCGAAGATATCTCTGCATAAAGTCTTTTAATCAGGATTTATAAAAGATAGAACTTATCATGTTTTACTTACAATAAATGCCATTAACTACAATTACTCAAAATTTTATTGTGTATAATTGATAAATAACAAGTAAGACAGGACACCATAATGAGCGACAAACAATTCTTAGAATTACCTTACGGCAAGGATGACTTCCCTCTATTAAGAGAAGGAAACTGTTACTTCGTCGACAAGACTCCTTATCTTAAGACAGTATTTACAGATCAATCTGCTGTAATGTTATTTACCCGTCCAAGACGTTTTGGAAAGACTCTGCTCATAAGCATGTTTGACTCATTTTTGAAAATCAATCCTGAAAAGCCTTTTGATAACTCAAAACAATTAGAGCTCTTTAAAGGTACCAAAATCTTAGAAGACAAAGAGTTCTGTGATAAGTTCATGGGACAGTGTCCTGTTATTACCATTACTTTAAAAAAAGTAGACGGTACTAATTTTAAAGAGTTTTATGAGAGTTTTGCCTCAGCTGTATATGATGTTGCTTTAAGATACAGCTATCTAAAGAATAGTAATAAATTAGATAAATCTGATAAAGACGAGTTAGAAAACTTAACTACAAAAAGTTACTTACTTAAAATCGAAAATCAGCAAACTGTAAAAGATTCTTTAAGGACCTTATCAAGACTCTTATATAAAGAGTATGGAAGACGAGCTATTCTTTTAATAGATGAGTACGATGTACCACTAGCCGCAGCTTCATATCGAGATAGAGTAAACAAAGTTCTATATAAGAACAGACCTGACTTTGTGGCAGACTGCCATGAAAAGATGGTTGCCTTAATGAAAGGCTTTTTTGACTTGTTAAAAACAACTCCTGGTGATGAAGGTGCTATTAGTAAAGCGGTAATTACAGGTTGTTTAAAGGTGGCAAAGAACAGCTTATTTACTGGAGTAAATAACTTTAATGTCTGTTCTGTAGTAGATAGAGAACAGAAATACACAGGTATCATTGGTTTTACTAAAGACGAAACCTATAAGTTTTTAAAAGACTATGAACTAGAAGGCTATGCTCAAAAAGTAAAAGAGCATTATGACGGTTATAAGTTCTTTGACAAAGAGATGTTCTGTCCATGGGATGTAGTTAACTTTATCAAAAAGAACTTTGAGTTAAAGCAACAGGGCTTGCTAACTAAAATTAAAGCTGATAACTATTGGTCTGGCACTACCTCTGATAAATCCTTATCAGGCTATATTGGATATTTAACTGATAATGACAATCAAAAGATGCAGGACTTGGTTGATGGTAAGTCAATTAGCTTTAAGTTAAACGAGTCCATGAACTATGACACTTTATCAGAACATAACTCTGATGATTTCTGGTCACTACTTTTGCATACTGGTTATCTAACCTTAGACTGGGAAAAGACTGAAGATGAAGAGTTATCTAAAGATCATTCAACTAATAAAAATGTCGTTGCAAGAATTCCTAATTTAGAAATCTTAGATTGCTTTAGCAGTAATATAAAAGAGAGATTTAGCTCTGATTTTAAAGAGCACAACCTGCATAATAAGCTAGTTGATGCTTTGTCCAGTGGCAATCAAAAAGAAATCTATGACATCTTCTTTGACATGTTACAAAAATATGTCTCAATCAGAGATACAGCAACTAAAGCTCCTTTAGAGAACTACTATCATGGTTTTATCAACGGCATCTTTGCAAGCTGTGAAAGCATCATTTCTGAATATCATTCTAACTATGAGTCAGGGAATGGCTATCCTGATATTACCTTTAAAGCAGAGCGTAATACCAAAGCTGTAATCATAGAGATTAAAGCAGCACCTACAGGTTCGGATATAGTAACCTTAAGTGAAACAGCTCTGTCTCAAATTGAAGAGAAGAATTACGCTGAACCATTTATGACTAACAGGATGATTCAAAGTATCTATGCTTACGGAATCGCCTTTGCAGGTAAAAACTGTTTTATAACCTGTAAAAAGCTTAAGTAGTTTCTCTCTTTCTCTTAGGCGCTACAGTCGTTCTGTTAAAGCTCTTATAGTGCCATGATTTTCAATTTAAGATTTTGCTACTCATGTAAGTAAGATTGTAACAGCCCTTTAAAGAGAGTCTTTTAAAAAGAAGACTTACTAATCAAGTCTTACTTGTCCTAATGCTTTAATGCTCTCTTTTATTTCTATCAATTTAATTTGTGAGCCATAGAGCTCCTGAGTTATTCTGCAGGCTTTTGCTTTCATACTCTCAGTAGCCGCAGGTAGGGGAATAGCCTTTAACTCGGATAACTGCAAAACCTTTAACTTATCACCTGTGATCTTAGTTTTAATATAGTCCTGCATATCGTCATTTCTTAATAAGGCAAAGATAAGTTCCTGAGAATAAAGATCAGGATCTTTTGATCTGATAATGGCAAAGCACTGACCTGCCATGACTTTCTTTTGTCCTTCTTTATAGAAACCTACTTTACCTACAGCACCTTTTACAGAGATCACAACATCACCATCAATTAAAAGGTTACGTTTAGCCTGTTTTAAGCCAAGTTCAACCTCAACCTCTTTAGGTACTGAGGTAATGATGCCACTTTCGGGCACATCATTTAAATTTAACTCACACAGTTTCTCTTTAAAATCAGTATCCGCAGGTGCCTTACAGGTTAAAGCCTTATAGATAGTAGCTATCTTATCTAACTCTACAGTACCTTTTTTTATGTAGGCAACACTGTCTAAGACATCAGTTGGAGATACATAAGCTGCAGGATCTAATTTACAGAGTTTATCAGCATTTGATTTTATTGAGCTAATTGAGACAAACTTACAGTGCTCTGAATTCTTTTGAAAAGTGTCTGCTCCTAAACAGGATAGGGCATGAGATACCTCATTTACAGTCTTTAAAGCTAAGACACTGTGAGCTCTTGATGAGAGTTTCTCATCAAGGCAGTTTGCTGTAGATAGGTTGCACAAAAGCAGTTTCTTATCAGTTATCTTTAAATCAGTAATTTTACTGTAAGCTTTTTTGCTGTCTGATGAGGCTGTGTTTAAGACCTCACTGTAGCCTTTTGCAACTGAATTGCTTACATTCTCTTTATCAAAGACTAAAACATCAATTAAAAGATCTTTATCAGCACAAAAGAATCTTGGTAATCTTAAGACAGCATTTAAGTAATTATCTTCTAATAAAGTCTTTCTAAAAAGAATGCCTTCATTAGCATTAGTGTAAGTAATTACATGAGGTATAAAGAGCACAAAACGCTTTTGTACAGTTCTCTTTAAAAGGTTATATAAAGAGTAATAGTACTTGCACAGATTCTGGATGTCACCTTTAAAGAGAGACTGACAGACAAAAGCTGCACTATGAGGATTGTCGATTAACTCCTGTCTTGAAACATAAGGGTTTAATGGACTGTTAATTTGTAAGAGCAGTGCTCTTACAAAGTTAAGTTCCAGCGATGGAGCGTGTAAATATGAAGTGTCATCAATATCAGCATTACCTGCAGCATCGACCTGTTTTTCGCATTCATCAGGGACTAAATTAGCTTCATAATCACGTAGGAAGACAGTCTTTTCATTTAGGTTTAAAGAGTCTGATTTTAAGCCTTGAGCATGAGAGCTAGTTTTTTTTAAGTTATCATCAAATCTCTTTAAAGCTTCAAAGTTAACTTTAGCATCAATACTCATCTTACTGTCAACATTGACAAAACTGTCAATGCTGAAGTTATTATCATTTAAAAGTGAGTATTCAGCATAAGGCAGTACATTAGATAAAAAGAGCACTTTATCATTATCTTTACAGGAGGTCTTAGTAAGATAATCACAAAGTACTTTTACAAGTCTCTGTTCATGGAAAAAAGTATTTGAGAAGAGCTCATCTGCTGCATTAAAGAAATTATCAAAAATTACAGTATCAGTATCTAAAACTGTACCTTTGTTTCTTTTGGCAGGGCTTAAAGCGTTATTACTGTCAGCTTTACCATTAGCTGAAGGCGTATCCTGTACTGAATCTTTTAGATGTTCTATGTTTAACTTATTGATGAAACTGCACAGATTGGCTTTAAGTTCAGTGTATGGGTATGAGTCATAAATACTGATACCTAACTTATTTAAAGCATCAGTGTTTAGTGTTAAGTTATAAGATCTGTCAATATTTAGTTTTTTATTGTTATCTTTGTCATCAGCCTCTTTTAAGTAAGTTTCATTTAAATCAGTTTTTTTAGCACCAATCCTCTCTAAAAAGTTTTTTACATACTGATTATTGCTGTTTTTAATCTCATCTGAGTTAATACATTTGATTAAATCGTCCAAAAAAGAGTCATGACATCCGCTTTCATCATATTTAGCATCAGTAAAAATAAGTTCTTCTAAACTTTTATCTTTAAACTGATAAAAGGCAACAGCAAGCTTTAGTAACAGTTTAGTGTTTGACTTATTAAAGAAAGTTGAAGAGGTAGCTTTAGATCTTAATGTCTTAATAATCAAACTTAAGTTATCCTTGTTTACTTTATCTGTTAGCTCTTTCATGCTTTTGTCTCTTATTTACTGAATATCTCATCAATCTGTATTAAAGATAGTGTACAGAATTGTAAAACGAAAAACATAACCTTAAGTGATTTAGATATAAAAAATACCTAAAAATTTGCTTAATAATAATTAGGTATCGTATATACTGAAATATCATCAAAGGATGATATTTGAAATTTGTTTTTCCTAAAGGAGATCATCATATGAGAGTAACAGCTGACAAAGTAACAGAGCCACGTTTATTTATCACAAGTGATCTTCATTTAGGGCATAAAGCCCTCATCCTATATTGTAACCGTCCTTTTGACTTTACAGATAAGGGGATTGAAGAGTGTGACGATTTTCTATTAGAGCAGTACAGAAATACAGTAAATGAGAATGACATGGTTATCTTTTTAGGAGATTTAACTTTTAAAAAGAATCACAAAGGTCAAAAGATGACTGAGATCTTTACAAAGCTTCCTGGTCGTAAGGTTTTAATTAAAGGCAATCATGACTGGTATAAAGACTCGTTTTACAGAAAGTGCGGCTTTTTGTCAGTTAACAGATATTTAATCTTTGGGGATTACTTTCTATGTCACTTTCCTGTAACAGGCAAGGCAGATTTTAATGGAAGACTCATGGATGAAGAGTACTGCAAGTTTGTAAAGGCTACACGTGGCTTTATTGGTGAAAAAACAGGTTTCTGTACCAGGATTATTCACGGTCACACCCATACTCAAAGAGTAGATGAGGATGACGGAATTACTCGTTATAACTGCTGTGTTGACTATAAACCTAATCACTATGCTCCTGTGGAGTTTACAAAAGTGAAGTTCCCAGATCTATACACTGAGGTAGCAGACTATTTTCAAGCGCTTGAGTCAAAACAGACAGAATGGCAAAACTAAATTTTTTTAATCAGCAATAAATAGGTATAGACTACACCTATTTTTTATAAAAACACTTTTAAGGAGAGATCTATGTTATCTCTTGAGAATAAAAATACCAAAGTAAACGGTTCAAACAATATCAGATCATTAAACCAAAACTTTAAGGCAAGACTTAAGGATAAGTTAGGTTTCACCATTAATCCTTATACACTTGTAAATAATGCTTTAAGATGTAAAAAATCAGGCTCTTTGCAGTTTAAAGGCGAGTTGTTAGAAGAGGTGACATCAAAACTTATCAGAGATAATAGTGCTCTCTCTTATGATAAGTTTTCTTATAACTACTTTACAAAGTTGCTTTACAGACAAAAATGCACTGAGATAAATTGCGATAATGAAGCTTTTGAATGCTACGAAAAGTTCTCAAATGATGACTTTCGTCCTTCTTCTTTTGATGAAAGCTTTTGTTTTAAGGTATTAGATTGCTGCAAAGGTAAAGGTACTTTAAAGACAGAGCTAATCTGTAACTTTGCTCATTTTATGTTAGATAATGGAGACTTTACACCATTATCTGCTCGTTATGACTTTGCAAAAAATAATGCTGACAGTGCTGATGATAGTGCCTTAGCAGTGATCTTAGTCTCTCATCTTTTACAGGAGACTCCTTTAATTGATCTTTTTACTCTGTACTATAATCACTGTGTTAAAGACAGTAATAATACAGAAAAGAGCGTAAATGATGATAATGGAAGTTCTCTAATTCCAGAAAAAGACTCTATCTTAAAAACAGACAAGCAAAATCTGGACACTGATGTTAAATATGACCCATGTAAGCTTTCAGTTGATGACTATGGTTTGTCTGAAGATAGTCTTAAAGCTTATATGCAGTTTTTGTATATCTTTTCAAATCGCTTATTTACTCATGATGTGATTGAAGAGAACAGTCTTCATGGAAAATTTGAAGATCATTTTGGTTCTTATGCAAGAAATGAAATAGCTTTAGCTAAGAGCTCATCTAATAAATCATATTTGGATAAGTTTGTTGAAGACTCCTACATTTATCTTGAAAAATACCTCTTTAAGACTGATGCGTTGCATGACATCATTCTCTTTGTAAATGAGATAAAGAGCGCAATTGAAGATGGCAAAAGTGAGAGTGAGTTATCTGATCTTATAAGCTCAAAAAAGATCCTGCTTTTAAATAACCTTTTATCACACAGAAAAGAAATTCCCCGTCCTACTCTCTATGTCTTAAGATTAGTTCGTGACTGCCTTTTACTTACTTATCTTTTACAGGGTAATGATGCCTCTTTAAAAGCAAATCGCCTTTATAACTATCTAAAAGATCAAAGCCTGAAGGCACGTTACTCCTCAGTACGCAAGAGCTATGACCGTACCTTTGGTATCAGTTTAGCAAAAGACTATATAAGAGAAAGTACTTCATTAAATCCCGACAATAGCTGTATTGAGTCAACAGCTGTAAATGCTGATGATGCAACTTTTACAAAAACAAACGACAGTACTGAAGTGCCTTTAGTGAATGTAATAAACAGCCAAAATCCACCTGAGTCTGGATGCAGGCACTTAAACGATGCTTTGTATGACATCCCTGTTTTTAGAGCCTTTATCTTAAAAAAAATGGTGCTTTTGTCACCTGTATTTAAAGACTGCCTTGATCTCTTCTTAAGTGTTCATGGAACAGGTGATCCTGAATTTGAAAGTTTTATAAATGAACTTTCAGGTTTTGATTTTATCTTCAATGCTCCAGATTTTGGGAAGATCACAAATGACAGCTTAGTAAAGAACAGTGATTACAATAAAGATGAAAAGGGACTTTTAGATAAAAATCATGGCAAAAAATTACTGTCAGCTCAGTATGAGAATTTGATTGCAACCTTAAAGAGCTTCTATAAATTAATTGAGCACACTGTAGATATCTTAAAAGATAATACCTTTGATGATGTTTTAGCTCATAACCATGATGGTTATGAAAGTGAGATCTTTGAAAATGAGAATATAGAAACAGCAAGAAAAGAAAAAGCTGAACTCAAAATTGCTCAACGTAAAGAAAAAGCTGTCAATGAAGCTCTTTTGAGTATTGCAGCTTTCATGAGAGCTCATTACCTGCCATATGATGCAGCAAGCTCTAATGCCTATAAAAAGCTTGTCTACTGCATGGTAGCTCATAAGCTTCCATTGATGAGAATTGATGGGTACAGAGGTAAAGAGTCTCTCTATCCATCCTATGTAATCAATCATAATAAGTCAGCAATCAATGCACTTTACAAAGATCTGTTAGAAACTAATTTGCCAAATTCTATTTGCTCTAATTATGAGTATGAGACACCATCATACTTAATCAGATTGCCTAAGAGTTGTCTGTCTTCAAAGAGTAATGTGGCACCTAAGGGCAAAGTGATCTCTTTAGATCCTTTAATGACAGTCTATGATAAGCAGTTTTATCAAAGCGTTTATAAAAGCGCCTTTTTAAAGTATCTGTGTGCAACAGGATCAATGGAGGTAATCTGTGAGTTTATTGATAAGCACTATAAGGTTGGTAACTGTGAAGATGTTCTAATGCTGTTAGATTGTCTTCATATCTACTGCGACAACTATTTAAAAACAAAAGTTACGTCTCAATCTGATGATGACTATGCTAAAGAGATTAACTTAATAAGTATCGCTCTATCCTTCTGTATTGAGAGCGCTCAAGTATGCAGTCATGATAACAACGGCATTTACAGGAGTAACTGCTATGCCTTTAGATCTTATAAAGGTGAGGAAATCTCAGAGCTTTTAAACTCACGTTTGTCTTACTTTTACTTTACTCATCAGTATGTCTTTTGTGCAATGCAAAGTGTAAAGAACCTGTCTTTACAGCGCTATCAGCTACCCGTAACTGAGGATGCAGCTAATGTCGCTTATCTTGTAAAAGCACTTTGTGAGCATGATGTAAAAGATGCCTTGTATACACTTGAGCTTTTACCATATCTGCCAGGCTATACCTTTATGAAGTCTTATATTAAGGCTCTTGTAAAGGAGAATGACAGTAAGGAGCTCATAACTCATGATAAGAACTTAAATAATAGCAACAGTAAAGAGTCTGAGCTCTTATTATCAGATGGTACATCTTTATTTAATGATTCTTCAGTAATTTACGATCTTAGACGTGGTAAATACGGTAATGTTCCACCATCATTTATTTTCCAGATCGTCGTCTTTTACAATTCGAGATATGACAGATTTTCACTTGAAACTGTTAACTATGATGTAAGTTACCTTAAGAGAACCTTTTTTAACAGCTTTTATATGCCTTATAAGAACTATCTGTCCGTGCATTCAGCTCTTCATCATTATTGTCCTTGCTGTTTTGATGGTGAGTATTTTAATGAGTATTCCCTCCTGTTCACTTTAGGCTCAGTAAACTGTGCTTCATACCCCAATGCATACTCACAGGCATTTTTTAATCCTCAGCCTGATTATTTAGGAGCTGTGCCTGCTTACTTTAAAGCTGGTTCAGATGAAAACAACTTTTTATTAAGATTAAGCTCTCGCTATGCTCATGATCTTTTTGCAGAAAAAATGACAGAAAAAGAGCGTAAAAAGCAAAGAGCCAGACTTGAAGAGAAGATTCGCTCTCATGGAATAGATCCTAATAACTGTGATTACCTGAAAAGAGATGATGGTAAAACTCACGCCACTTTAACAAACTCAAAGAGTGTTAACGATTGCAGCTTTCATATTACAGGTAATAGGAAACTTCAAGATTACCTTTATGACCACTATCTTAAAGACTTTGAAGACTGCAAGAGCTTACACTCAGTCTCTTGTTTAGCCAAAGAGTCTGGAGAAAAAATAAATAACAACGGCAGTTCTTCCATGAAGCGTTTTAGTATTGCTCATAAGAGAGCAAATTTAGTGTTATTCGGAGAGCATGGCTCTGGAAAAACTAAAGCTGTTGAGATTTTATTAAAAGCATTGAATATAAAGGAGCATAAGATAAATCTTGCGAGTCTCTCAAACTCAGGGATCCATGAGTTTGCTAAAAACATTACAGAACAGTTCAAAAAAATTGACACTAGAAAACCATCAGTTGTGGTTATGGAAAACGTTGATGCCTATTTCTCTGATGTGCGCTATGTACGTGATGACAACGATTGGACCATAGAAGAGGTTAATGCTACAAAACAGGCAATTGAAGATATTGAAAAGAAAAATTGCTTTGTCATCATGACAGCAAATTATAGAGAAAAGATTGACTCAGGTCTTTTAGATTTATTCCCAAATACCTTTGAGATCTCAAGACCTGATGCAGATGATATTGTAGATTGTTTTACCTCAAGCTTTTCAAGGCAAGAGTTGAGCCTGTCTTGTATTAAGAATCTCTCAACTCAGTTGGAAGGTATGTCTTTAAACTCAGTCTTTAAATTCATAAAGATGGTAAAAGCAGAGCTAGCTTTGGACAAGAATAAAAAAGGCAGATTTAATTTTGATCTTCAAGATACTTTAAATGCTCTTTTAAAGAAGTTCTTAGGCTTTACCTTAGATATGGATGCAGTTTTCTCTCTACCTGGACAGACAGAACTTGAAAAGTTTATCAATGATAACTTTATTGATTACATTAAGTATCCAGAAAAGTATCAGCGCTTTAAGCTTAAAATGCTGGATCCTATCATGCTCTATGGAGCTCCAGGCACTGGTAAAACCTATGCTGCTAATGCCTTAGCAAAGTTTTTAGGCTGGAAATTCTTTACCATTGATGCCACTCAATATGAACAGAATTCAGTAGGATCAGCAAAAAAGATAACTGAGATCTTTAACAAGGCCAAAGATGCAGCACCTTCAATTGTCTTTATAGATGAAGCTGACTCCATGTTTGCTAAAAGAAGAAGTTGTAATAACAACGAAGGTATTTCCCAGTTCTTACGCTCAATTTCAGATACAGCTAAAGACAGAGTCTTAGTAATTGCAGCTACCAATCGTATTGATGATATGGATGAGGCTATCTTACGTAATGGCAGATTCTCAAACAAAATCGAGATTAGCTATGCTGATACTAAAGGCGTTTTAGCTGTAATGGAGGAGTATTTAAAAGATAAACCAGTAAGTAATGATCTCTCCTTAATTAAGGCTGCATCAAAATTGTCAGGTCATCCTCTTTGTGATACCAAATCCTTTTTAGATTCTGTTTGTAAGAAAGCAGCCTGGCGTGATTCTAATAAGATAGAGCAATGCGATGTCGATGAAGCTTTATTACATCTAAATCTCACCTGGATTGAGGATAACTACTCCTATCGTGAAACAACTCATAAAAGAGCAGGTTTTATCTAGTAAGTATAAGTGAAGACTTTAAGCCTTCACTATAAAGACTTGAAATCAAGCAGTTCAAGGAGTTTCTATGTCAGATCTGAAGCATTTACCAAAAGGCTATCAATTGCCAGAGAGCAATTTTTCAAAAGAAGAGTGGAGAGAGTACGTTCAATATCGCAAAGAGCGCGATATAGAAATGTCACTAGATGAAATTGAGTTTTGGCTTGAGCTTATGGAGCAAGAGTTTAAAAAGGGGAAACTTAAAAGAGCAAAAGAGATCTTACATAAAATCCCTTATACACCAGACTTTGCCTTAGGTATTAAGAAAACACAGGGACTAGGCACATTAGCTACCTGCAACTTGTCATTAGCAAAATAGGTTTATCTAGATGTGTTCTGATTGAGGAAATTTTAAGAACTACTTATCTGTAAGTCCTTGATGCAATGAGTGAGTACGCTTATCTTCGTTTTGGAAGATCGTTTTAACTTCACAGAAGCGGACATATATTCACAAAACACTTTTGCAGAGCATGAGATTTTTTCAAAATTCAACAAAAAATCTTTTAATAACGATTTATCAGCATTAAATGCCACTAATCAAAATTCTCAAAATTTTTATCATGTATAATTAAAGCAGAACCGATGAATTGAGAACAAGACAATGACTACTAAACAATTCTTACCATTACCATACGGAAAAGATGTCTATAGTGAGCTAAAAGGTAACGGATGCTACTTTGTAGATAAGACTCCTTATCTTAAAGAGCTTATTGATAAAGATAAGTCAAATGTAATGTTATTTACTAGACCAAGACGTTTTGGTAAGACTCTGTTTATGTCCATGGTTGAGTATTTTTTGAAAATAAACTCGGCAAATCCTGGAGACACCATACTTCAGCAAAAGTTGTTTAAAGATACCAAGATATTAGAAGACAGAGAGTTCTGTGCAAAATACATGGGACAGCATCCAGTTATCTGTCTTACCTTAAAAGGTGTTCAAGGAGTTGATTTTGAGGATGCCTATTATAAATTAGCAGAAGTTGTATCAGCAAAAGCAAACGAATACAGTTTTTTAAAAGACAGTCCATCACTTGATGAAAAAGAAAAAGCTAAGTTTGAGAAATTATGTGATGAGGATTACCTAAAAAGCTTTGATAAGAGGGCACAATCATATGTAACCTCTGCCATCATATCTTTAGCAAGGATGCTGTATAAGCATTTTAAAAAGCAGGTCTATGTCTTAATTGACGAGTATGATGTGCCATTAGCTAAAGCGCAGGAAAAAGACTACCATGATGAGATGGTAACTTTAATCTCATCTTTGTTTGATTTCTTTAAAACCATTCCCCAAGATCCTGAGACTGGCGAACAATATGTAAGTAAAGTCATAATGACAGGCTGTCTGAAGGTTGCAAAAAACAGCATCTTTACAGGTGTAAATAACCTCTATGTGAATACTGTTACAAGTCAGTTAAAGCAATATACAGGTATGATTGGATTTACCAAAGAAGATACCTATAAGTTCTTAAAAGACTACGAGTTAGATGACTTTGCTCAAAAGGTAAAAGATAACTATGACGGATACAAGTTCTATGACAAAGAGATGTTCTGTCCATGGGATGTAGTAAATTTCATTAAAGACAATTTTGATTTTAAACAGCAGGGACTATTGTCAAAAATAAAGGCTGATAACTATTGGGCAACTTCAACCTCAAGTTCTGCTGTATATGAATACCTAGGATATTTAACTGACAGTGATACTCAAAAGATGCAGGATTTAGTTGATGGCAAGTCAATTAGCTTTAAGCTTAATGAATCCATGAACTATGACTGTTTATCAGAGCATGATCCTAATGATTTCTGGTCATTATTACTTCATACAGGTTACTTAACTGTAGATTGGGAAAAGACTGGTGCTTTAAATCCAAATGAAAATAATCCCGATGATATTGTAGTAAGACTGCCTAACTTAGAGATTAAAGACTGCTTTACTAAGAATATTCAAAAGAGATTTAAAGATGTCTTTGTAAATCTTGAGTTACCAGGTAAGTTTGTAAATGCTTTAGTAAAAGGACAGCAAGTAGATATCTCTAATATCCTCTTTGATATGCTGCAAAAATATGTCTCAATCAGAGATACAGCAACTAAAGCTCCTTTAGAGAACTACTATCATGGTTTTATCAATGGCATCTTTACAAGTTGTGAAAAACTTGTCTCTGAATACCATTCTAACTATGAAGCAGGTAATGGATATCCTGATATTACCTTTAAAGCTGAGCGTAATACCAAAGCTGTAATCATTGAGATTAAAGCTACCTCTAAAGCTGAAGAAATGGATGAATTAGCAGCAATTGCTCTAAGTCAGATTGAAGAGAAGAACTATGCAGAGCCTTTTACAAAGATTGCAAAGATTACTGATATCTATGCTATTGGTATAGCTTTTTGCAAAAAAGATTGCACTGTAGCTTGTAAAAAAATAAAGTAATGCTACTCATCAATTGATAAGAAAATAGATCAACACACATAAAGGTAAGTCTCTTGAGAGTTATTGATGTTTCTTACCTTTTAAGCTTAGGATTATTCAAACATGAATAAGAAAGTAATTGCCTTTATCTGTGTCCACAATTCTTGCAGAAGCCAAATAGCTGAAGCACTAGGTAGGTATCTTCTTTCTGATAAATTCTCTTGTTATTCAGCAGGCACTGTTTTAAAAGATAAAATCAATCAAGATGCTGTAAGGCTTATAAAAGAGCTATATGGCATTGATATGGAAAAGCAGGGACAGAAAAGCAAGCTCATTAAAAACATCCCTACACCAGATCTTGCAATCTCAATGGGCTGTGATGTGTCTTGTCCTTTTATAGGTAGACCTTTTGATGATAACTGGCATTTAGAAGATCCTACAGGTAAAAGTGATGAGATCTTCAAAAGAGTGATCAAAGAGATTGAAGAGCATATCCTGCAATTAAAATCCTATTCTCAAAAATAAATTTATTAAAACTTTCACAGATTGCCGTACTAAGGTGTAGATAAGATCTTCTTAGGACGACCTTTAGGTCTTTTCGGTTTGTCCTCTTGTGGTTTAGGTTTTCTACCTCTTTTTTGGGGGGGCAGGTTTAGGAGCAGGAATGGACAAATCAAGTTTTTCTAATTCATCTATAACACAGTCAAGAGTGTGAACCCATTTATCATCTGAACTTTGAGGCTTTTCACTATTAAAAGAGTCAGTCAATCCCCAGGCAGTGCCTAAATCATCAATCAAATCACCAAACGACATCTTATCTAACAGATTTGTCTTAGAAACAGCTTTGAGTAGACGAAACGTGATGATGGTAGATACCAGATTGACAAACTCTTTACCCATTAGCGAAATCACCTTAGACTGGATGAAACAATTAGCTTTTAGCAGGCTGAGCCTATCCTGATGCCGCACAGCGCTGGCAGAAACAAAAAGAAAAAGGTTAAGATGTAAGCACAGGATATAAATGCCTGAAATAAGAGCAGGAGTAAAACCAAGGTTACAAACTCGTAGGAAAATCCACCTACAATCTTTAAGATAATTGGTGTCTTAAAATCCTCAATTGCTTGAAATCTTAAGATTCTGCCAAGTGCAAATCCTGCTAAAATCAGCATTACTAAATACTTACCAAAGCCTATTGCCAAAAAGAGGATCCTGATAACAGGCAATAAGATAACTTTATCTAAGTCCACAACCTTTGCTACTACTAAGACAGGTCTTAATAAATCAGCAATCTTACCTATCCTTACTAAGGCGTCTTCACAGTTATGAGAAAAGATATAGCAAAAGTCATCTAATTCTTCATAAAAGATAACCTTAGTACTGGGGCCTAAGTAATCAGCACTTAAGATAAACAGCAAAATGATAAAACCGATTACATAAAGTCTTAATGTTTTAAAAGTAAAACCGAACATATGATCCTGTCCTGTATTGATCCTTGGTTGTTATCTAAATAATTAAACATAAAACAGATGAAAATTGATGCAAGCAGAGCTTTGCATCAATCCTAAAAGCAGGAAAGTAATGCTTAGCAGTAAAGACATAATCTTCTAAAACCATACTAATCACGCACCTTATTGTCAGTAAGAATTGGAATTACACCTTTGACAAAGCGACCATCAGAGAGTTTTGCCACATACTCAAAGTTAGGCAATTCCATTAAGGCTGATGCAGGGAAAATCCTGTCGATATAGGTATTAGCACTTATAGAGGCTGAGTCTTTGTAATTCTCTTTATAGGTATCAGACATCGTACCTGTAGAGATGTTCTTGGTATAGAAAGTGGTATTAGGTAAAGAAGAGGTGATGACAGATGCTGTCTCTTCATCTTTTACTCTTAAAGCATACATAGTGTTGCAGTTACCAATTAACTGCATAGCTGCATCTTTAGAACCACATCTTTTAGCTAAATCAGAGAATGTCTGAGTTGCAATCGTAATTGAAAAATCGGCACCTCGAGCTTTGTTTAAAAGCTGCAGTAATGCTTCATTAACCACCTCACTTGCCTCATCAATAAAGATACTTACCTTGCGTCTTTGCTTTACCTTGTCAAATTTTGGCGCCTGCAGGATACTCATGACCTTGTCAAATTCAGGATTTAAAGCTTTATAACGAAGCTGTTTCTGTTCTTTTTCAGCCTTTTTCTCCTCAATAAAAGAGTTTATTTCATCCATATTTACAAGTTCACGACTAAGAGCTAGGGCAGCCTTTGCATCAGGATCGACATTATCATCACCTGCAGCATCAGTAAAATCAGCTTCATGACTGTGTAAATTTTCATTGATATTGTAATTTTGTTTGCAACCTATGTTGCTATTTAGGTTGCCATCTAAACTGGTATTTAAAGCACTGTCTACTTTACTAAATACATCATCAGCATGGCGCAACCTATCATTTGTACTATGATTATTAAGAGCATGTAAATCCTCATCCATTGAATAAATATGATCTGCAAAAGAGCTTAGATCTGATAAAAGTAACTTACCTACATATGAGCTTAAGGAGGCATTGGACATTGAATGCAGTGCGCAGTAAAAGACCTTATTCTTCTGGTAGATATCTGAAAAATCGGTTTGAGTTGGACTCTTTGACAAGATCTGTTTTAGGTTGTAACTGTTTAAGGTATTAAGTACGGTCTTAATACTTGCAGTGGTTCTTTCAAAGAAAGACTGTTCTTTTACAGTCATAGATATCAGCTTTTCAAATTCAGGATCAGTATCCAAATTTGAGTGCTGTTTTAGATACTTGTAATAGGTAAGAAAAGCTGCTGCCTTGACCTGAATTTTTACGTTCTTAAGCTTTGAGTTTTTCTTTTTAGCTGTAGTCTTTTTAGTCTCAGTTTTGCTTTTACCTGAGTTATTTGCTGTATCAGCAGTACCTGAAGTTGCATCTTCAAGCTTCTTTTTAGGGGGACGACCACGTCTTTTAGGTTTTACTTCAGTCTCTTTAGAGTCAGTTTCTGTTTTTATGGTATTACTGTTATCAGCAAAATTACCTGTCTTGTTGCTGCCATTATCAGCATTATTATTTGTACCTGATGAGGCATCTGTATCTGCAATTTGAGCTTCAACGATATTATTCTCATCATTTTGAGCTTTTACTTTCTCTTTAAGAGCTGATAACTGCTCTGGTATTAAAGATAAAGCAAACTCTGGCTCTAAAAGACTATCCTCGCTTATATCAGAAATACCATCTAATTGAGCTTCATCGCCAATGCTTACTAAGAAATCTCTTACATGAGTGTAAAGGTGCTTTTCAATAGAATAGCCTTTTAAGAGTCTTGCAAAGTACACAGCAAGATCTCGGTTTTGAGTTTTAGCTGTAAGTTTAGACAGACCTGCTACCATGCCGTCAAAGTAGCTTTCGATATTGGCATGATTGCAGATATGGTAGATATCAACAGGTAAATCAAGACAATCTAAGGCAGTTACAGCACAGGCTACAGCCTCCTGACCATAGCTTGCAAAGCTGTCAGTATCAAAGGTTGACTGCTTCATAAGAGATGACAGTTTATCTGCAATATCAGAGGCACTTGTGGATGAGCCAAAGAGGTTAAAAGCAGATGTGGTTAAATTTGGATCTTTAACATCTAAAACATGGAAAGCACCATCACGATGAGTACAGGCACAGATTCTACGAGCTCTGCGCTTTAAATCGTGATCGCCTTTAGGATCGATAATGATGACAGTATCGTTTCTTTCTATGGCCTGAGTAATTAAAAGATCAAAGAATCTGGTTTTACCAGCGCCTGTAGTACCAAAAACAATGGCATGATCTTTAATATTCTGTAAAGACATGAACAGAGGCTTATGGCGTCTTTCCAGATTATGAATTTGAGCAGAGCCTTTACCGTGAGGCAATTGCTTTAGTCCCTGCTCCTGGAGTTTTGCCAATCGTCTTGCATGCTTTGGTAAAAACTCGTAGCCATATCCAATAAAGAGCTTATTGGAGATGTTTTTAGCAGCGACCATGGTCAGTGCTGCAATGTCATCTTTATTCAGATTTATAGGTACATAATCCTCACGGTTACGGTTTTCTTCCTTTTGAGATTCAATATGCCTGTCGATAAGACGGGTAGCTTCTGTAAACTTATAGTTACTGTTTTTATCTAAGATTGGCACTTCCTCGTAACCTGAGAGCTTATACAACTCACTGTCACAAAGGTAGTATTCATTAGAGTTTTCAAAGTCAGGTTCATATTTGAACATGCCCACATAGATAGGCACATTCAGTAAGATCACCAGTCCAAATGACAGAGATGATGATAGTGATGCGCCATCTAAGGCGCAAAAGATACAGGTTGCAAAAAGAGTTAAAGAACCTAACACAATTAACCAGGTAGGATCTTTAGTTTGAAAACTGTTTTCTACAGATTTTGATTTAAAGAACATTAAATAATCCTCAAAATAAGTTTGAGGCAGTGTACAGGGCAAATTTTTAAGAACAGACAATTTACTGGCAAAAAATGCAAAAAATAGAAGCTTTTTTGAAAATTTTTTATGGTTTTTTCTTATTATTTCTTTAGTATCAGAAAAAATTATGTTTCTTATTTTTTCTGTTTTTTTAATTATTTTTTGTAGTGTGAAAATGACAACCTTCCATATATAATAAGGAATGTAAAGCAATTCCATCGCTGGAGGAGATAAAATGCCGAAGTATTTAAATAAGGAGAAAAATCTTTTTCAAGAATCATTAGATTCTTTTATATACGTTGACAAGTCTCCTTTAATTGAGATCCTAAATAAATGTATAAAGACAAAGCAAAAATATTTTTGTCTCAGTAGACCTCGTCGCTTTGGAAAGTCAGTAACAGCACAAATGCTATGTTCTTACTATTCAAGAGGTGAAGACAGCTCATCCCAGTTTGATAGTCTCAAAATTGCAAAATCTCCAAGCTATAAAAAACATTTAAATCAATATAATGTTATTTTCATTAACATGTCGCTAGAGTTTAATAGCGCACGTCATGATGTTAATCAAATGATTTCGTCTGTCACATCTTCAATAGTAAAAGAATTAAAAGAATCTTATCCGCAAGTTGTATTCAATTCTCCAGACAAATTGTACGAAGCTTTAGACGACGTATTCTCTGTCAGCAAAGTTCCTTTTGTCTTCATTGTTGATGAATGGGATCGCATCATGCGTGAGAAAAAAGAAGATGCTCAAAGTTTAAAACTATATCTTGAATGGTTAGAAGGTATCTTTAAAGATCAGTCCTATATTGCTCTAGCCTACATGACAGGCATTCTTCCAATTAAGAAGTACGGTAACCAGAGTGCATTGAATATGTTCAATGAATTTTCAATGACTGATCCTGATAACTTTGCTCCATTTATTGGTTTTACAGAGAGGGAAGTTCAGTCATTGTGTAACGAATTCAAGATGAATTTTAATCAAATGCAGCAATGGTATGATGGCTACTCTTTTACAGATGTCCCTCATATTTATAATCCAAATTCTGTAGTAAAGAGCATCAGCAGAAAAAGATTTGGAAGTTACTGGACCAAAACAGAAACCTTTGAAAGCCTTCAGGAATATATTGATATGAACATGGAAGGCTTAAGAGATGACATTGTAAAGTTAATAGCAGGCGAAGATGTGGTGGTGAATGTAGCCAAATTCCAAAATGATATGGTTACATTTAAGACCAAGAATGATGTCTTAACCTTACTTATTCATTTAGGGTACCTCGCAATAAAACCAGATTCAGATATCAGGGTAGATAATATTTCTAAATTTGCAGTTCATATTCCAAATGAAGAAATCAAAATGGAGTTTAGAAATATCGTTGAAGATAATGAAAAATACTCAGGTGTCTACAATCTTATAAGCAAGTCATATGACCTGTTAAATGATATCTGGTCATTAAATTCTGATGCTGTAGCTAAAGTCTTTGATGAAGCTCATCAAGACCATACCTCAATTCTAACTTACAATGACGAGAACTCATTGTCATGTGTAATCTCATTATCTTTAGAACTAAGTACTACTGATACCTATAACGTAGTACGAGAATTACCTACAGGAAAAGGCTATGCTGATTTAGTGTATCTGCCAAAGTCTGGTGTAAACAAACCAGCTCTTTTAATTGAGTTAAAGTTCGATAAGTCAGCACAGACTGCTATCAATCAGATTAAAGAGAAGAATTACTTACAGTTCTTTAAAGACTATAAAGGTGAAGTTCTGTTAGTAGGTATTAACTACTCAAAAGACACTAAAACACATCAGTGTATTATTGAAAAGGCTCAAATTTAGGCAATTTAGTATTTCGCCACAAGTAAAACTATCACCTTAAAGATTTGATTATTACCTTGTGGCAAATATGATCTATGATAATGATTCTAATATCTTTTGGTACTCTACTTTAGCCTTTACAAGGGCATCTCCTGTAAAGTCTTTATAGTTAAAGTACACCTCAGATAATCTGCCTTTTAATCCTGTAAATTTATTCAGAAGTTCAAAGCCATCCTTTAGCTCCTCAAGATCTAGATCTGAATAGAACTCTACATCATGACTTAAAGCTGTAAAGCAAAGGTATAGGGCAGTAGCTAAAACTCTAGGTTCTTTACTTTTACCTGAATGCCAAATCTTATGCTTTTCTGTTCCGAAGTAATCACCATCTGGCATAAAGAAAGATCCATCCATAAGATCAATATCTACAGAGCGCTCTCCTTCTCTTAAATATCTTTGTACGACGTCCTCTGCTGTAGCAGGTGGTTGTGCTAACATTCTCCAGCCTGGAGCTAATGCTTTATATGAGAAATCCTCATAGTCACCGTCTTTGCAGATACCACAGATAACCTTGCATACATTTAATGCAGCCTCATCATAAATGCCACCTTTGACCATACCTACAAGACCTTGTACTAAAGGCATTCTCTTTGGTGATAAATATGAGTAGATATCAAAGTAATCGTCACTGGCCAAACGCAGGATCTTTACAGGGATATTTAGGTTATGCTCTTTTAACAGCTCATGGAGTACATGGAAGTTTAGGGTATATAACTCGTTTAATTTGGTCTTTTTATCAGGATTGTCACTTTCTGTGGTGATAGTTTCTTCTTTTTTATCTAAGATCTTTAAGCTTGTAAGATAGTCTAGGCACTCTTTGACACATTCAGGAGTTCTTCTTAAATTACGGGCTAAAAGGTGCACATGATTTCTTGCATTAAATCTCTGGCACTTTTCTAGTGAATGCCAATAGAGCATGACTGAAAGCACTAGGCACACAGCATCATTTGGTACATCATCTCGATTAAACACACTAAGTTCTGAATAGTAAGGAACTCTAGTAAGACCTAATTCTTCCATTTGACCTTTTTCTTCTGATAAATGATCTTGATAAACAAGTACTGAAGTCTTGCAACTTATACTGTTTGTAACGCATGAATTATAGCAAATAGAGCTTAATTTTCAGAAAAATGATTTGATTACTAAATAATCCTAAAAATCCGCTTGCACCCTTACATTAAGGGTACATAAAATAAATCGTACAAGATTTATACGTTACTCTGTCAGGAGTACAAAATGAGAATTTTGAGATTTTGGATATATCTTCCTCTTACTTTTGGAATAGCATCACTCATAAGCTTTTTTGCTTGGTCATATTTTATCTTAGGAGCAATTTTGGGAATTTTAGGAGTAGTCTTTATCTATACGATTCCTTTTGAATTAGACAAAAAAGACGAAAATATCTTTTATTCTGGGTTTGTTGTTTCATCAACAGGCATAGCTATTGTTATTTATCATTTGATTGAATTGTATTTAGATTAACTCATATCAAAAAATGTTTGCACAATTATTGAATCCCAAAATAAATTTGAACATTTACACTAAATGAATGTACAATAGATAGTATAAATTTTATGCGACTAATATTATCTGCATCAAATATAAATCATCCCATCTAATGCATCAGTGTAAGGATTATCATTTGCAATATCTTCCGATTGTTTTAGGAATTGTCTCCATCATAAGTATTTTTACTGGTGCAGGTTGTTTCTTAGGTGTAGCTTTAGCAGTTTTAGGTATTGTCTTTGGTTTTATAATCTTAAAAAAGCATCCAGAAAGCACAAAACTGTGTTATACAGGAATTGCTTTATCTATTGTAGGTTTAGTACTGACTCTTTTGATAGTGATTGGTTTTATTGCCATCATGCTAGCTTTTTGTTTTGCCTGACCATCAGGTAAAACAAATACCATCAAAGTATGGAATTATTCTCAATATATTTGCATTCAACACAATATATACCTTTAGCTCAATATAAGTATCTTTATAAAGCCTCCATTTTTCTCTGCAAAAATTCTTAATAAATTCTTCAAAAGCAGTCTTAAAACACTCTAGAAGTTTGCATATGCACGCTTGTCAGCACATTAGTGAATACGATATTTATCAAATCTTGGTAAAAGTCGATTTCTTATGCAATCAGCATTGACACTAAGGTAAATTCAAATATACTGAAAGCGCTTTTATAGCAGGTATTTTTCATTCAGAGGAAATTATGTCTGACACCATCTCAAAGAACGATCAGGGCTTTTTAGATCGTCATTTCAAATTAAAAGCTAAAGGAACTAATGTCCGCACTGAGATCATTGCCGGTATTACTACTTTCGTAGCAATGGCTTACATTATTTTTGTTAACCCATCAATCTTAAAAGAAGCAGGAATCCCTGTAGAAGCAGCTGTTGCTGCAACTATCTGGTCTGCTGCTTTATGTACTATTGCAATGGGCCTTTTTGCAAATCTTCCGGTTGCTATGGCTCCTGGCATGGGACTTAATGCCTTCTTTACCTTCTATGTATGTAAGACTGTAGGCTTGAATTGGGAAACAGCTTTAGGTGCTGTGTTTGTATCAGGTTTAGTTTTCTTTGTGCTGACTGTTACCAAACTGCGTCAGATGATTATTGATGCTGTACCAATGAGTTTGAAATCTGCGACCGTAGTCGGTATAGGTATGTTTATTGCTTTCGTTGGTCTTCAAAGCTCAAATCTGATTGTTGAATCTCCTGCTACAAAGATCACCTTAGGTACTTTCTCTGATCCCAAAGTTGATCTAGCTCTTTTAGGAGTACTCATCATTGGCGCTCTTTTAGCTTTAAAAATCAGAGCAGCCATGTTAATCGGTATCGTGACCGTAACAGTAATTGGAATGATCTTTGGCGTAACTAAGGCACCTGAGGGCATCTCAGATGTTGTAAGTTTCTCTTTCCCTGGTATGGGGGAGACCTTCTTAAAGATGGATCTTGTAGGTGCTTTCCATTATGGTTTAATTTCAATCATCTTTACTTTCACCATTGTTGAGCTATTCGATAATATCGGTACTCTAATCGGTGTTACCAAGGCTGCAGGTCTTGTAGATAAAGACGGTAAGATTGAAAACTGCGATAGGGCTCTGATGACCGATTCTGTTGGTACCTTATTATCAGCAACCATGGGTACCTGTGCTGTAACCTCATATGTTGAATCATCAGCTGGAGTAAATGTTGGTGGTAAGACTGGTCTTACCGCAGTAGTTGTTGGTATCTGCTTCTTATTAGCATTCTTCTTCTCACCACTTGCAAGCTTAATTCCTGCTTATGCAACAGCTCCTGCTCTTATCGTAGTTGGTGCTATGATGATGAAGAATGTACAGGGTATCGACTTTACAGACTTCTCTGAATCAATTCCAGCTTTCTTAACCGTGATCATGATGCCAATGACCTATTCTATTGGTAATGGTTTTGGCTTCGGTTTTGCAAGCTATTGTCTATTAAAGCTGATCACTGGTAAATACCGTCAGGTAACTCCAGTTATGTGGGGCGTAAGCATCATCTTAATTATTGGCTTCTTCATGCACCAGTAATTTTTCATAGAAAAGATTGTCTTGCCACGTTAAACAAAAAGCTATGTTAGACAAAATCCGGCATAGCTTTTTTAGGGGCGTTTTCTAAATCCTCAGAATTTAACAATCGTCAGAATTTAGCAAATTTCAGAAGTAATCATCTTAAGGCGAATTTTTGAACTAGCACTAAGTTCACACTTTAAAGGAAGTTTAAACAAAGGAACCTTAAACAAAGAATGCTCAATTTCTCCTTAATACCGCTCAACAAACTTTTATATGATTTGTAGAAATAGAGGTAAAAGGTTTATTTGATAACATATGTTCTTAACTTTCCTGTTCCTGTCTGCTCAAGCTGTTTTGCCTCACAGAGTTCCTTTAGAAGCCTGAATGCTTTGGTTGTTCCTGCTCCAATCAAATTCTCAACTTCTTTTCTTGATACACTGCCTTTTTCCTTTGCATACTGAATGATAAGTTTCTTCTGTTCATTAAAAGAGATATCACCGTCATTGCCACTGTAGGACTGTATATTAGAGTCATGCTCCTCATTTCTGTTTGGAAGAGTCACTCTGAAAACTCCCTTTGCAGTTTCAAATTTAGGCTGCAGTAGATTTGATTTATATACGCGTTCTATCTTTCCTATTCCCGTACCATAACTTTCAATCAGCCTCATCCGATAAAAAATCGCTGCAAGGTTAGGATTTCTCGACATGGATACTCCAAGAAAAATAGATTTTAGCTCCAAGCATGAAAACAGTCCGCCAAGAGACACAAACTCAATTCTATCCTCGTAAACATTAACAAGATTACTGCCACTAAAAGAATAGTCCCTATGGACAATACTATTAAGCAACGCTTCTCTTACAGCTTCTTCTGGATAATCTCTCTTATCAGTTCGATTAAGTCCAGAGAAAGTAGCTTTGGTTTTGTTTACAAGATCTATGAACTGATATACATCTTCAAGTTGCTTCAAAATAGAACCAGTAAATTCTTTTCTATCACGGAACTGTTCTTTATCAGTTCCCTGAAAAAGTGCAACTTTTGTAGTTATTTCACACTGATCTGACAGCAGCAAAGCTAAATTCGTATAAAGACCATCTTCTCCAATGAGTTTAAGTGTTCTCATCTGAGAGGGTCCGACTTCTAGAGATCTGCTTTGCATTTCTGAAAAAAATGTCTGAAAAGTCAATTCCTGATTCATGCTTCTACACTGTTCAAAGGCTCTGCCACTGTTTTGAATGAGCATTTCTCTGATGCCTTCTTCTGTCATTGGCTGTGTGGAACTGCCTTTTCGGACATATACTCCACTAGGTTTTAGGCCCTTTTCTTTAAGATAATAAGGTCGATTCGTTCCTGTCGTTACATCAATTTCGACAACCTGTTTGCCTTCTATCTCAACTGTGTTTACTTTTACAAATTGCATTACATCAGGAGATATTGAATCTTTTAGTGAATTTACTATTTGTAGCATCACCCCATCAGGATTATCAATTCCTAAGACAGCACCATCTTTTCTGACTCCAACATAGACTGTTCCGCCATAAGCATTGGCAAACCCCATTACTTCTTTGCGAATATCGTGAACATATTCTTGTTTGAACTCTATATTCTGATTTTCAAATGACAGCATTTCGTACGATATCCTTTCTCCTTTCTTTCTTTTTTATTATAAAAGAAAACAAGAAAGAAAGTAAGAAAGAAAGGAAGAAAGAAAATCATGAAAAGGCTAGAGGAGCAAAAGCAAATATTTTATTATATGAGAAAGCATTAAGTTTCTCAGCTTATTCCTCTTTATCTGGCAAAGCCTTTTGAAGGTTGTTTTTAAATCATCAACCATCAACCTCAATTAGCCTTGAGCTAAAGCTGATTGTCACTTCATGCTCTCAAAGTCCAAGAGAACCGCTAAGAATAAACACCATTAATGATTCAAGTTGTATCCCATAGTAGCGATTACAGTTACGATATAGATGGCATCTAAGATATAGGATTCTTTTACAATTCTAATTCTAGGAGCAGCGTTACCGCTTTCTATATCTGTAACGCCTAGAGCATTGAGCTTTTCATTATCAACTTCTTTAAGATCATCAATTTGACCGAATAACTCTGAAGTTTCAGCATTGATTAACTTGTCTTCAGTAAGATCAAGTTCTGATTTGAACTGACCGGTTTTGCTTTTAGAACTGATGTAGCTGTTACCCATATTGGCAAAGATTTTTAGCTCTTGCTCAGACATGGCATAGTACTCATTTATGCCTTCATTTTTTAGGTAGGCAGCACCAAAGGTCTTGATATCATGAACAATGCTGTTTTCTGACAGCTTATCATCCTGAAGTAAAAGTATTACGTCTTTTACTGTTCTATAAGGCTGAGACTTTAATGGAAAATCTACAGAGTAGTGAGCAATTAAGATCTTGTTGCCAGAGCTTACCTGTGTGGCTTCATAGAGCTTTCTTGAAACATAGTAGTCGTAGCTGCGCTTTTCTTCATTTGGATTTTACATCCTTGATAAAACTGATTTTACAGTTGAAAGATCATTAGTTACATAACGATTAACCTCAGTTACATCACCAAGATCTTCACAAAAGCTAGAACATCATGTAAGGAAAGTTGTTGTACACAAAAGCGCTATAAGACTTAATAAAAGTTTGAATACTTTCAAGAAGTACCTCATCATTTTAGAAAATGAACCAACACCTGATTGGTGTTTGTAGTTTATGGTGCAGGTAATTTATATCTTATTATACAGTGCTTTTTTTATTGTAATGCTAAAGTTGCACCTTACATAACATGGCTTATTTCTTTAGACATGGACTCTGATTTACAAAGGATGATCCTTATAAATAAAGAATAGCATTTGTAACATCTATGAAGAAGAAATCCTCTCCTAATCTTCTAAACCATGGAGGCAGAATTTCTCCTTTATCCCAATCAACGTACTCATAGTAGTCAGTGGTCTTTTCAACCTTTGGTACGATATTGTCTGTGTTTTTGCCAAATGAAAGCTTGGTCTTTTTAAAATCATCTCTATCAACAAGCTTTAAGCTTGGAGCTTCATAAACAACTTTGATTAACTGATCTGAGATGATCTGTATTTCATCTTTATCTTTTTTAGAGTCAGCTTTTACGCTGTCTAAGACTACAGACTGGAAATATACCTTACTCCAGTCATAGTTGATGGTGTCTTTTAACTCGTGATCTGTTAATTCATGATAGTACTCGGTTGATTTACTAAAGACGACATCCTGAATAGCATATGAGGCACCAGTGTAATCAACACTTTCAACTATATTGTCAGCCTTTAGATTGTCATTTTTTAAGGTGATGATAATGTTCTTAGTGGTCTTGCATACAGCGTTTGGCTTGTATCTTAAGCCTGGATATCTTGCCCAGTACTGCACCACTAAAAATCTTTTATTATCCTTTTTTAAATTACCGGTATAGAGAACAGTATTTAGCAAATAATCAGAGCTTGCTGTACTTGGAGCTAAGTGAGTGAAGAGTTCACCTAAGGTGGTTTTACCGTTTTCAACATACTTTGTAAGCTCAGTTACATCACCAATCTTTTCATAAGGAGTAGGTGGCTGAGAGTTATCGGTGATGGAGCTGCAGGCTGTGAGCACTGAGGTTGTAAATAAAAGGCAGGTAAATGCCATAAGAGTTTTTAAGATACAGGAGATGTCTTTCATGGTGTGACCTAAAGTTAATAAGTTATAAGTGATTATACAGAACTTTAATAGAGCCATAGAAATTGGAGTTACAGATAGGTGATCTTGTCTTAAAGTTAAGAATAAATCAGTTTTGTAACGATAAAAACAGGAGGAACTTTAGGATAAAAGAAAGGCTCAGCTTGCGCTGAACCTTAAAAGAGTAAGATATAAATACCAATGAACAGAATTTAAAATCTATCTGATAGCTTTGTTAAAAGCTATCAATGGTTCATACATGTAATGTCTTAAGACAATTACATCTTGTGACCCATCTCATAAGCTTCTTCATGAACATCGGTAACTGCACGACCTGATGGATCGTTCATCTTTGCAAACTTAGCATCCCATGCAATAGCAGTAGGGGTAGAGCATGCTACAGACTTACCATATGGAACAGTCTTAACTGCTGATGGTAACTTGAACAGATCTTCAAAGATTTCTCTGTATAAGTAAGCTTCCTTTGTTAAAGGAGTGTTTACTGGGAATCTTACCTCACGCTCAGCAAACTTTCTGTCTGAAACTTTTTCTTCAGCATAGTCACGCAGAGCATCAATCCATGAGTAACCAACACCATCAGAGAACTGCTCTTTCTGACGCCATAGAACTTCCTCTGGTAACATACCGTCAAAAGCCTCTCTTAGAGCCTTCTTTTCGATAACCTTACCAGGGCACATCTTAGCTTCAGGATTGAAGTGCATTGCGATGTCTAAGAATTTCTTATCTAGGAATGGAACACGACCTTCAACACCCCATGCCATTAGAGACTTATTTGCTCTTAGGCAGTCATATAAGTGCAACTGATCTAACTTTCTTACTAACTCTTCGTGCATCTCTTTAGCATTTGGAGCTTTGTGGAAGTATAGGTAACCGCCGAAGATCTCATCAGAACCTTCGCCTGATAAAACCATCTTGATGCCCATAGCTTTGATGTAACGTGCCATTAAGTACATAGGAGTTGAAGCTCTGATAGTAGTTACATCATAGGTCTCAATGTGATAGATAACATCGCGAAGAGCATCCAAGCCTTCCTGAATTGTATAGTGAATTTCGTGATGAACTGTACCTAAGTAATCAGCTACTACACGAGCTTTCTTAAGATCTGGTGCACCTTCAAGACCGATTGCAAAAGAGTGTAATCTTGGGAACCATGCCTGTGACTTGCCGTCATCCTCAACTCTCTTTTCTGAGTAGAACTTGGCAATAGCTGAAATTACAGATGAATCAAGACCGCCTGAGAGTAATACACCGTAAGGTACATCACACATCAACTGACGACGAACTGCATCCATCAGACCATCTTTTAAACTCTTTACATCAGCAGGGTCGTTCTTAACATTGTCATACTCGAACCAGTCACGCTTGTAGTACTGCTTAAACTCATAGTCACCGTCTTTAGTGTATAAGTAATGACGTGGAGGGAATTCTTTTACTGAGTCACAAACGTTAACTAAAGCTTTCATTTCTGAGGCTACATAAAAACGACCTTCTCTGTCAGTGCCAACATACATAGGGTTAATACCCATATGATCACGGGCTGCAAAGATAGTGTTGTCTTTAGCGTCATAGATAACGAAAGCAAAGTCACCTACTAATCTGTCTACAAAGTTTTTACCAGTACGCTTGAATTCTTCATATAGAGGGATGATTACCTCACAATCTGAACCTGTCTTGAACTTGTAATCAACTGTAAGTTCTTTCTTCAGATCTTTGTGATTGTAGATTTCGCCATTAACAGCCAAAACAATAGACTTGTCTTCATTATATAGAGGCTGAGCACCATTCTGAGGATCAACAATTGACAGACGCTCATGAACAATAATTGCATGATCGCCCTGATAAATACCTTCCCAATCAGGACCGCGGTGCAACTGCAGTCTTGAGTTCTCAAGTGCAGTCTGACGAAGAGCTTCAGGATGCTCTTTAATATCAAAAATACCGAAAATTGAACACATAAATAACAGCTCCTTTGATGCTGTATCTTAGTTAAAATCTAGGTGGCAGGCATTGGTTATGCCTTAAGCCATGTCGTTGATGTTACCACAAAGAAACAACCTTAAAGCCCTATCTCACATTAATGGTGCGTGATATTTAGTAAAACCAAAGAATATTTACCGTACTTAAGATTAGATTTATAAAAAGTATTTATAAATCAATTAAATAAACTATGGTGCATGTATGCACTAAAATGGACATGTATTTTTAATAAAGATAAATATAGTGTTTATAAAAAGAGAGTTTTTTATGAGTTGTAAAAGCTATGATCCTGATCAAGTTTTAGCCTGTAATTAACGTTTTGTATTTCTAAAAACAGTTATTTTTTAGAAAATTGAGTTTATATGAAAAACATTTGCATGAACAAGTGAGTAAATATCGTCATTAAGCCTATATTTAAAGCCCTTTCTAGATTAAAATATACGAAGAACTAAAAATCGAAAATTTATAAAACAATAAAAGACCTAATCAAACCAAGAGGTGTAAGTACCATAAAAAGGGTACTTTAAGAGCCGTTTACATTTATGGCTTAATAAACCTATAAACCTATATCAGAGCAGTTCATTGGAGGATACATGCCAGAATTTGACATGAACTATGCCTTTCTCATAGTTGGTATTCTTTTAACTTTCGCTATTCTGGCTTCAAAATTATCGTCCTTCTTTGGTACCCCGTTACTGTTACTGTTCTTGTCAATTGGTATGTTAACAGGTGAAGACGGTATTATCCTGCACCTGCACTATACTGATTACTCCTCAGCTTTCTTTATTGCAAACTTAATGCTTGCGGTGATTCTGCTAGACGGTGGTTTGCGTACCAGTTTTTCTATGATGAAAAATGTGGCAGCTGAATCTGCTGTTTTAGCAACCGTAGGTGTTATCCTAACCTCCGGTATCACAGGTTTAATTGCTTATTTATTACTTGATATCTCTTTAATTCAGGCATTACTTTTAGGATGTATCGTAGGTTCTACTGACGCTGCTGCAGTGTTCTCTTTATTAGGTAAAGACAAGAACATTTCTTTAAAGTCAAATGTATCTAATACTCTGCAGATTGAGTCAGCAACTAACGATCCTATGGCAATTTTGTTGACTACCACCATGATTGCCTTTGCTTCTCAAAAGGCCACTTCATTTACTGATGCTCTTATCTTCTTTGTGCAGCAGTTTGGTTTTGGTATTGTCATGGGCGTCTTCATTGGCTTTATCGCTCGTATGATTGTCTCAACCTTATCCTTAGGTGTAGGTCTTTACAGTATTCTCGTTATTGGTTTAGGTTTAATTGGTTTTGCAATCACCTCATACCTAGGAGGCTCAGGCTTCTTGGCTATCTTTATCATTGGTATGTGTGTGGGCAATCAGAAGACCAGACAGGTAAGTTACATCCTGCCTGTATCTGAAGGCTTTACCTGGTTATCACAGATCACTCTGTTCTTAATGTTAGGTCTTTTAGTTACACCTCATGAGATGGTGAAATTCTGGTTCCCAGGTGTAGTAATTGCTGTGGTGATTACTTTAATTGCAAGACCTCTAACTGTTTTCTTATGCATAAAGCCATTTTTTAAGTCTTATAACAAAAGAGACATTATCTTTATGAGCTGGGTGGGATTAAGAGGTTCTGTGCCTATTGTACTTGCTATCTATCCAGTATTTGAGCATCTTGATAACCCTCAGCTGTACTTTAATGTAGCTTTCGTGGTAGTAATTGTATCTTTACTCTTCCAGGGCTCTTTAATTTTACCTTTAGCTAAACTTTTAAAGGTTTATGCACCATCGATGCTGACACCTATTACCAAATCAGATGTAGGTATCATGCTCTCTAATGACTATGAGTTATTAAACTATCGCATTAAGGAGCCTTCATTTAATGACAGAACCTTACGTTCAATTACCTTTCCAAAGGGCACTACTGTAGCTGCTATCTTTAGAGACGGTAAAATGATCAAGTGTCATGGTGATACTGTAATTAAAACAGGTGACATCATTTCCATGATTGGTACTGATGCTGATGAGACTTTATTAAATGCACTGTTCTCTCATGAGAGCAGAATTAAGAGCCATCCTCTGTATCATGGCGATAAGATTTATGCCGCCTCAACCCCAATGGTTGATTTAGCTAAACAGTTTGATTTTGAGTTAACCTCATTTGAGAAAACTCTAACTTTAGGTGATTTGATGTCTTATCATATCGGTGGTTATCCAAAAGCTGGCGATATGGTAAACCTCATTAAAGTTACTTTAGTGGTAGTTGATCTTGAAGGGGATAAAATACGCAGAGCAGGTCTGTATTTAGCCTCCGAGAGAGCTGCTGAATTTGAACGCTTAAGAAAGGCAAAATTAAACTTACACAAGAGTGAGCAGGAGGACTTGCGTCGTCGCAGAAAATTAGCGCAGGCTCAACTCTTTGACAGCATTAACGATGACTGTGAATATCGTTAGCTTTTACTTTAAAAGCTAAGCTTACAGCACACAGTTAACACACAATTTTTATGATAAAGGCAAGGCAACTTGCCTTTTAAATTAGATAAAAACTAAATGAATAATAACTTAGATAAAAACTTAGATCCAAAACTTGAAAAGTTTATAGGAAATGTCAAAGCTGAATTTGATAATTTAACTTATAAACATCGTCTTAACCTGTCAAGAGAGCTTAAAAAGCTCTCTTTGAGTTCTATAAACCCTAAAGACAAACAGGGTAAAAGTGAGGATAATTCTGTAAGCAATGCTGATAAGCTTTTAGACTTGCAGTTAAAGATCTCTGAGGATTTAGAAAAGTACAAAGCCTTTTTTGAAAACAGAAAGCAAAGCCTTCCTAAAATCACCTATGATGAAGCTTTACCTGTAGCTCAAAAGCATGATGAGATCATTGAAGCTATTAAAAATAACCAGGTTCTTATCATCGCAGGTGAGACAGGCTCTGGTAAGACTACCCAAATTCCTAAGATGTGTTTAGAAGCAGGTTTAGGTCTTCATGGTCTAATCGGTCATACTCAGCCACGACGTCTGGCAGCCCGTGCCGTATCTGCCCGTATTGCTCAGGAGTTAGGTGAAGAGTTAGGGCACAGCGTAGGTTATAAAGTAAGATTTACTGATGTAACCTCAGAGAACTGTTATATAAAATTGATGACTGACGGTATCTTACTGTCAGAGACAGCCTCAGACAGATTACTTTTAAACTATGACTGCCTCATCATCGATGAGGCTCATGAAAGATCACTTAATATCGATTTCTTATTAGGTTATTTAAAACAGTTACTTAATAAGCGCAAGGATTTAAAGCTCATTATTACCTCAGCTACCATTAACACCGAGCGCTTTTCAAAGCACTTTAACAATGCTCCTGTAATTGAAGTCTCAGGTCGTACTTATCCTGTGGAAGTTGAATACATGCCTTTAGGATTGCAGGATGGTGATGAGGATGATCCTGAGTGTGAGGTAGAAGAGCTCGATTTACGCAACGGCATTCTAAAGGCTTTAAAGTTCCTGTTTAAAGCGCATGGAAGAGCTGATACCTTAGTCTTTTTACCAGGTGAGCGCGAAATTATGGATATTGCGGCTTTCTTAAAGAAAGCTCATCTTCCAAATACAGAGATCTTGCCTTTATATGCAAGATTAGCTACAGCAGAGCAGAACAAGATCTTCTCACCACACTCAACTGTACGTGTAGTTTTATGTACAAACGTAGCTGAAACCTCACTTACTGTTCCTGGTATTAAATATGTTATTGATCCTGGTACAGCTAGAATCAGCCGTTACTCTCCACGTACTAAGGTGCAAAGATTACCTGTAGAAAAGATTTCCCAGGCAAGTGCCAACCAGAGAAAAGGCCGTTGCGGTCGTGTCAGTGAAGGTGTCTGCGTAAGACTGTATTCAGAGGAGGACTTCTTATCCCGCACAGAATTTACAGATCCTGAAATTCTAAGAACTAATTTAGCTGCTGTAATCTTACAGATGGTAGCTTTGCATCTAGGTAATATCACTAAATTCCCATTTATTGATCCTCCTCAGATGCGTCAGGTAACTGATGGTATCAGACTCTTAGAAGAGGTAGGAGCCATCAATGACGCTAAAGGTAAGGGCACAGATGAGATTGAGCTTACTAAGATTGGCGTGGCTTTATCTAAGATCCCTGCAGATCCAAGATTGTCTAGAATGCTCGTACAGGCAGATAAAGAAGGTGCTTTAAGTGAGGTTTTAGTAATCGTCTCAGCTTTAGCTGTAATGGATCCTCGAGAGAGACCATTAGATAAGCAGGAGCAGAGCAGACAGGCTCATCACCGTTTTGATGATGAAAAGTCTGATTTTCTCTCATATTTGAACTTATATAAATATATTTGCCAGCTGCAGACTAAGATGAGTAATTCAGCACTTCGCAAACGTCTAAAGGCTGAATATATCTCTTATCTAAGAGTACGTGAGTGGTTTGATTTATTACGTCAGTTAAGGGCATCCTGCCAGAGCCTAAAGTATCGCTCTAATGAGGTTCCTTCTACTTATGAAGCAATTCATAGAGCCATACTTTCAGGTCTGCTCTCACAGATTGGCCATTATGAGGATAATGACAAGGGCATGTATTTAGGTGCTCGAGGTGTGAAATTTGTAATTCACCCATCATCTGTCTTATGTAAAAAGAAGCCTAAGTGGATATGCTCAGCTGAATTAAATGAAACTAGCCGTCTGTTTGCTAAAACTGTAGCTTCAATTGATCCTCTGTGGGTTGAGACTATCGGAGCTCACTTAATTAAAAAGAGCTATGCTGAACCTCACTGGTCTAAAAAGCAGGGCGCGGTAATTGCTTCAATGACCATTTCTTTATATGGATTGCCTATAGTTCAGGGACGCAAGGTTCAATACAGTCAGATTGATAAAAAACTCTGCCGTGAACTCTTTATCCGTGATGGACTGGTCGCAGGTGACGTTGAGTTAAAGTATGACTTCTTCCGTCATAATCTTGAGCTTGTAGATGAAGTGGTACATGTTGAGGATAAGTTAAGACGCCGTGACCTCTTAGTAGACTCCACAGTACTAGAAGAGTTTTATGCTAAAAAGTTACCAGAGGATATTGTAACAGTCCGCCACTTTGAAAAATGGTGGAAAGAGAAAGTAAAACAGGATCCTCATTATCTGGATTTCTCATTAGAGTTAGTTACCAAAGATAACTTTAATAAAATTCAGGAGCAGGATTTCCCTGAGTTCTGGATACAGGACAAGTTTAAATTAAAGTTAAGCTATGTCTTTGATCCTACCTCAAAGGATGATGGTGTAACTGTCCATATCCCATTAGCAGTATTGAACAGGGTAAATTCTAAAGAGTTTCTATATCAAATCCCTGGCCTAAGATTAGACTTTTTAACCTCTTTAATTAAGTCATTACCTAAGAGATTAAGAAAGAACTTAATCCCTGCTCCAAATTATGCCGAAGCTTTAGCTGAAGCTTTAGGAGGCCCTTGCAGTGACGATCTGTATCAGAAGTCAGCTAAAGAGTTAACCCGTATGGGCGGTGAGTTAGTTACAGCTGATGACTTTGATAAGACTTTAATTGATAAACACCTCTTTATGATCTTTGCAATTGAAGATGAAAAGGGCAAAGTAATTAAGAAAGGTCGTAACTTTGAAGCTTTATCTCAATCACTGCAGGGTGAAGTTCAGGATGTTCTAAAGAAAGTAGTTAAAACTCATAAAGAGAGTGCTCCAAGTTCTACCTGGACCTTTGGTACGATTAAGTCTGAGCAGGTAACTAAGCAGGGCTCTATTGAAATTACAGCCTATCCTGCTTTAACCGACAAAGGTAATGGTGTAGCTCTAGAGCTTTATGACAGTAAGTTTAAACAGGAAAAAGCCATGTGGCAGGGACAGAGAAAGTTATTGTCTCTATCAATTAAACAGCCTACAGCTTATCTTGAGCAACACTTACCAAATAAGTCAAAGCTCTCTATGTACTATCAGCCTTTAGGCTCTGTAAAGGAGTTAATTTCTGACTTAGTTTTAGGCTCAATTGATCTAATCATGCAGGAAAATCATGCTCCTTGCTATGATGAGACGAGCTTTAATAACTTAGCGCAAAAGGTAAGAGCTGATTTAAATGATAAGGCTCTGTATCTATGCTCTTTTGTAGACAAGATTTTATTTAAAGTCCATGAAATCAGACGTCTTTTAAAAGGACAGATAAATCTCTCTGTAGCTTACAGCTATAAAGATATTGCCTCACAATTAGACTCTTTAGTTTATAAAGGCTTTGTAAGCTCAACCAAACTTGAGCACTTAATGCAGATGCCACGTTATCTTGAAGCTATTATTTATAGAATCGATAAACTCTCTCGTGATGTAAATCGTGATCTTATGTATACACGTAAGATTGAAGAGGTAAACGAGCTTTATAAAAACACTCTTTCAAGATACAAGTATCAGGTAGTACCTGATGCTCTTATCGAGGTTAAGTGGTTAATTGAAGAACTGCGTGTATCTTATTTTGCCCAGCAGTTAGGTGTGAAGATCTCTGTCTCTGACAAGAGAATAGCTAATGAGTTAAAGAAGATCTTAGAGGATTATCCTGATCACAACTAAGGTATCAAACACTATAGGTAAAGAGAGCGAAAGAAGCAAAGGGCTTTCTGGCAAATGTAATATGCTTACCAATCCTAATCGTGTAAATGAAGAGGGCAAATCATCAATTGGTAAAAGAGAGCTTCATCAGCTCTTAAGACAAAACTTAAGAACTATCGATAACATTAACAACCTGTTATTGTCACTGCCAAGATAGCATTTGTATATTATAATTGACTAAAACTCAGGTCAGATTAAGTAAAGTAAGACAGTAAGACAGAGGCAAAAGATTATGAACGTAGTTAAAGATATGGCTTTAAAAGCAACTCGTTTTGCTAAGAAAGAAACTAAGTTAGCGCTATTATTTTTAGCTCTTTTATCTTTAGCCTCATGTACAAGTGATCCTAAAGTTCTAGAGCAGGAAGCAAAACTAGCTCAATCACAAACTGCTGTTGAGTTTACCAAGACACTAGAGCAAAGAATGTTTTTCTACAATTTAGAAAAACTCGCAGACACTGATGACTCTCATGTTCATATCTACAGAACCCGTGGCATCTATAATGTCTCATACAACTACCTTGAATCAAAATACAGAAAGTTCTGTAACTTAAAAGGAGGTGAACTTCACTATCAGTTCTGTGTTGATGAGAAAGTAAACAAGCCAATCTTTTTCGTAGCATTTACAAATCACAGAGCTAAAACCGATGGCTTTGAAGTAAACTCTGAGATGACCTATCTTACCGATACTGCTATATTAGGCGAGAGAAACTACTTTTATGAAACACATGTCTATGAACCTTCAAAAGGTGTAGCTGTGGATGATAAAAAGTGGCTTGAGTTTGTTAAAGCAAAAGGTTTTAAATTCTAAATCGAGCTACTCTCTTTGCATTTCTTACTATAATAACTAAAACGTTATCATTTTATCCTAAGGAAAAATAAATAAGTCTTTTTCAGTGCAAATCTCATTTTTTATCAAATAATTAAACGTACAGTCACGAAATTTGTACTAAGATACTGTTATGATAGTTTGCACAATAAATTTAATAAAAAATGAGAACTGACCATGTTTTTGATCTTATTCTTTTTACTAGTTTTATCACTAGTTTTAACTCACCTTAATTACAGAATTTCTATGTTTATCTTTCCAGATGGTGTCTTTGTAACCCGTCTACAGGGATTCTTAGGTTGGTACGGCTGGTTAAACCTGTTTGTATCATTACCTTTCTTATGGGATGGCGACTTTAAACAGGGATTATATCCTTTTGTTTTAGGCGCTATACCTCTTTTAATCTCTATTTACTTGGTATTTAAAGATAACGATAACCGTAAGGTTGTCTTTAAAAGAAGTGCTAGGGTATATCTCAATTCAGATGTAAAACTCATTGAACCAGGTGATGATACCTACGGTTTTTTACATAATTACAGAAGCAGAATGCGTCAGATTGGTCCAAAGTATTTCTTCAAAGAGATCTTTGCTCGTGAAAAGTCTAATAAGGCTTTAGCTGACAACTTAATTGATGATACTCCAGAGAATACAGTAGCTCTCTTAAAGACCTTATCTTGGGTTACACAGAGCGCGGTTGATGTAAAAGCTCAATACATCTTTTTACTTTACTATATGATTGAGCGCTATGACAGAAATAGACTGTTCTCAAATTTCGATACCTTTACTAGAAACGCAATTTCTGTTTTAAGATTACTAGAAATTAAGTTTTCAGAACTACCATATCCAATTGCAAAGTTCATTGCTCAGAACAATAACCTTTTATACTGCGTAGGCGGTAATGATGAGGCTAACTTTGTAATCGAGGTTGACGATTACGTCTGTGAGGATGAAGAGAACATTATCGCTACTTTCTCAGACAGAATTTACCATTTAAACAGTACTCTACCTAAATTTGTTAAAAGAGTATTAGCTGATGTCCTTTATTCTTTCTCTAAAGAAGAAGGTATCTTAGTAGTAACTAATAAGAGGGTAGTTTTAATTAAAGATCATAAAGCTAAGACTCTGTCTTTTGATGTAGCAAGCTACACCATAGAAAATGGTGCGGTTACCTTTGGTAACAACACTTATTTAAAGATAGATAACACAGGCTTTTTTGATTATGTCATGAAGGCACTGACCACAGATAAGCATATAGCTTAGTACTGCTTAAATCTCAGTACACAAAGATCAAGTTTAAAGCAGTCAGGTTACACCTGACTGCTTTAAAGCTTACTTTTAGGACAAATAACTAAAAAGATAAAATTGCTCTTAAAATTATGAGTTGTAGTCAATAAATTTCAAAAAGTGCCGATAGAATATAAGAATTATGAACGAGGATAACGTATGCCTGAAAGCGGCAAAAAAACAACCACAGTAGCTACAGAGAATAGCGATTCACAGGTAAATACAGTACCTGTACAGAATCAGTCTGCACCTGACAAGAGCGCGGATAACAATACTACCCAAAATCAAGAGCAGAGCACTACTCAAGAGTCAAAGGCAAATCTTGAGCTGTTAAAACAGCGTCTGTATGACACTGTTGCTGCTATCTTTTCACGTTGTGGTGTTCCTACAGCAAACTTTAGAATTTCAGACTTGGTAGAATTTAGTGCGTCCGTATCCTATTCCATGAACTGGAATTTTAAGTGTCGCTGCTCTGATAAAATTCTTCGTTCTGTAAGTGATGAAACTCATGTGCTATCAACGAGCGCGTTAGATGAGTTTACTTTAGCAAATACTAAAGAACTTGAAAAAGACAGCGCTAAAACAAAAGAATTTGTAAAACACCTCTCTGGGGCTTCATTTGAAGACTTAAAAGCCCTCTCTGGTCAGATCATCTGTTTTAACCGTATCAATGCTATTGGTAAAACCAGATGTAAAAACTGTCATGGCAGTGGTAGTTCCATTTGTGAGAACTGTGGCGGTAAAGGCACCATCGAATGTCCTACCTGTCATGGCAGTGCTAAGGCCTGTCCTGTCTGCCATGGCTCTGGCAATGCTAAATGCCATACCTGTAACGGTACTGGTAAAGTAAAGTGTAAAGACTGCCAAGGTAAAGGTGAGGTTACTGTTGATAGAGAAGTTATCTATGATGCTGACTGCAAAAAGCAAATCAGTATTTCTCTCAATGTACCTGGTACTGATAAAAAAATCACCTCATTTTCAAAAGAGGATGAAAAGGCCATCATAGAGGCAGCCGATTTCTCAGGCAAACCAAACGGTAATGAAACCGCTCGAGGCTATAGCGTAAACTTTTTGGGTACTGCTCCATGCTATGCCGTGCATGTCTATCTCGTGGAAGTAGAAAAGCCATTTGATTTTATTATCTGTGGACATAAAAACTTACGCTCAATCTGTAAGCCTCCAGTATTAGATTATGTTTTCAACGACGAGTCTCATTTACTCTCTGATACTTTAATCGCATCAGCTGATGATGTTGATGAAAAGATTAAGTGCGTAAAAGCCTTAGCTTCAAAGGCAATTTTAGCTAAGACAATCAGAACCATCGAAAGACATGAGATGGAGATTGCTAAAGAGCAGGCTGTAGCTCAAGGTGTTACTGTAGAATCAATTTTAACTGCAGCAAAGCACAAAGATTCCTCAAGACTGATATACATTAAGACCAAGGTAAAACAGGAGTTATTAGACAGTATTACTAAAGAACTTACTGATAACGCGCATGGTTATATATCAGAAGATTTTGCTAGAGTCTTTGCTAAAAATCTTATATCATTTGTGCCTTTGCTGATGGTTCTCAATCCTAAAACCAAAATTATTTGGGCAGGTATAACCTTAGTGACATGGATGATAGTGATCCTCATAGGTTATATGGTACCTAATATTGTGGGGGGTATCATGATGATGTGTGTATCCTCAATCATCTGTGCCTTTACCTCTTTTGCTCTTACTAAAAACTGGAGTTATTACTCTGCTGTAAGCATGCTGAAGCTAACCCACAGGCTAAAAAAGGTTCCTAGTCTTACAGTTGAAGCAGTGCAGTCTATAAGATTGATTTTAGGCACTGTTGTCATCGGTTTGTTAACTATTTTAATTGTAAACGGTCATTTTCTATAAATAAGCAATGTCAATAGATATTAAAGTACCTCTAAGAGATTCACTAGGACTGGTTGGTGTTCAACCTGATAAAGTAAGTTTTACTGATCCTTTATTCTCTGAAGTTACTTTTGTATTTTTAGCAAACTGGTACTATACCGTAGAATCAAGAGACACTGTAATCAAGAACGTTGTAGGTACAGAAAACTTTGTTGATGAAGAAGCTTTAAAAGAATTTGAACGTTTTAATCGTGAAGTTTTAGAAAAAGACAAAACCATTCAAAAAAGTTTCAGCCATTCTTTAGAAGAGTTAAGTGCCTCTGAGCTTTTCAAGCTTGGAAATAAAATAAACCGTCTCTCAGTTAGAAAGGCTAAAGGTCAATGCATCTGTCCTGACTGTTCAGGTACTCAAAAGATGAACTGTCCTAACTGCTCAGGTTTTGGTTTAATTATCTGTCCATCCTGTCAGGGTAGAGATGGTGGCTGTGCCCGTTGTAAAAAGAGTGGTTACATCGAGTGTCCTACCTGTCGCGGGGACAAGAAGATCCCTTGTCAGAAATGTAAGGGCAAAGGTTCTATCTATGTTGAAAGACAGGTTTATTTAGAAACTCATTGCGCGCCTCTTATCAAGATAGAATTTGAAAAAGCTGAGGACAGTTTTAATGTCCCTCCTCCTTCAGTTGTTGATTTCTACTGCTACCAGAAGATCTTAGATTCACTTGAATTCAAGCTCTCTGATGCTGATACTCAAGAGGATTATCACTTTTTAATGACTTATAAGTGTGATTCCTCCATGGGCTATTTAAAATTCTGTTTAGCAGGTTTTAATAAGATCTTTGAGTATTGGGCAACAGCTTCAGGTGTGCCACTTGTCATTCCATCTGTTTTAGATTATGTCTACTCTTCTATGAGATCTGATCTTATTGACACTTCAATAGGTCGCTCTCTTGTAAGTGCAGATGCTAAGATCTTTGTCTTAAACAATCTTAAAAAAGACCATATCTTTAATAACTTATTAAGATCGTATGAATATGATTTTGATTTGGTGACAAAGAGGGTAAAGAATCAGGCTGTAGAGACAGATGCTTATACCAGTAAAGTCTTTAGCATGAAAGCAAAGTTAGAGAGTATTGTAGCTTCCCGTAAAGAAGAACTTACAAAGGTACTGTCGAATAAACTGTTAAGAGTAACTCAGCATTTTATGTCGGAGAGCTTTGCTAAAGACTGTTGCATGGCTCTAGTCGAATTCTTTGCTAATTTAAAGTACAGACGAAAATTTGTAACTATGTGCTGGAACTTTGGAACCCTGTTCGTATGGGGCTTAACTTTGCTATTAACCTCATTTATAGGCTCATCAGGTATGATGTTTATCTGTATGATCATAAGTCTGGTTGCAAGTGCTCTCATCTCTTATTTTGGTTCAAAGAACTTAAGAATATTTGAGATCATGCTAAGCTTAAAGTGCTTTAAGAATATTACTAAGTTTATTGACTTAAACTATGACATCATGCGCTCACTGATCATGATGGCAGGTGTCTTTATTATTGAATTTGTAGTTTCAAATCTGCAGTAAGCTTATTTCATTAAAGGTAAGATCGCAAAATAATCAACTGACTCCTGTCTTAAAATTTCCTTTTAAACACCACCTTCCATGGATATTGCTTATGGTCTTCAGAACATAGCAATTTTGTCTTTTTAAGATCAAAAAAAATGCCCCGAAGGGCATTTTTAACCAAGGTTTATATATGAGAATTAGCTTCTTTCTACCTTGAACAGATTTACGATATCCTCAAGGTTAGTAAACTCTGCCTGTAAATGATTTAAAGTATCTACAGTATTAGTTGCAGAGTCGTGGATCTCGTTTGATGCATCCTTGATGTATGTGATACGCTCTGTAATATGGGTTGATACAGAAGCCTGCTCTTCAGCAGAAGATGCAAGAACGTTAGTCAGGTCGGTTATCTTATCTAACTCTGATCTGATCTGAGTGAAAGCATCAGCTGCAGTGATAACCATCTCTACACTGTTCTTACCGTCTTTCTGTAAGCTCTCCATGCTCTGGTTAGCGTGGTTTGCTCCTAACACTAACTTATCAATCTGAGCTCTGATCTGCTCAGTTGAATCCTTAGACTTCATAGCCAGGTTACGAACTTCATCTGCTACCACAGCAAAGCCCTTACCAGATTCACCAGCACGAGCAGCCTCAATTGCAGCATTTAGAGCAAGCAGGTTGGTCTGCTCGGCGATACCCTGAATGATGTCTAAGATATCAACGATACGCTCAGTTTCCTTGTTAAGCGCTAATACAGACTCACTTGCATCCTTAAGACCTACAGTTAAGTTCTCTAAGCTCTCACGGCACTCGTTCCAGCTGGTCTCTGATGAGATTGAGTAATCATGAGCAACCTTAACACCGTCAGCTGCATCCTGAGCTACCTTTGATACTTCACCAATGTTGGTACTCATCTGATGCATAGCAGCTGAGATGGTATCGGTTGATGACTGCTGCTCTTCGCAAGACTGTTTGGTCTGATTCATCTTATCAACACCTTCGGATACAGACTTACTTGCTAGATTTACCTGATCCTGAACAGAAACTAAAGCCTCGTTAAATGACTTAACCAAACTGTTGAAAGCTTTAGCCATCATTGACAGCTCATTGTTACCTTCAGCATTTAAGTGTAAAGTCATATCCTTTTCTTTAGCTAACTTCTCCATTAAGTGTTGTGAACGTGACAGTGCATGAGTAATGCTGGTCATTACCATGGTTGAGGTAGCTAAAATTACAGCAATTAATATAATAGAGATCACTACAGCAAAGATTAAGCTGTACTTTGCGCTGTCAGCCTTGCTGTTACCCAAAGCTAGAAGCTCTTTTAAAACTTGATTGGTGGTGTTTTCGTAAGCAACCTTAGTTGACTGTGATATTGATGACCAGTCAGCTAATGGTAATTTCTTTTGCTCCTGACCGTCAGGTACGATTAACTGATATGAGTCAAAAGCGGTCCAATAGCAACCGATTACTCTATCAAGCACTCCTGAGTCTTTCATGTTCTTGTTGAAAACAGCAAGTAAATTCTTTGAAGCATAGCTCTCAAAAGCTGAGCGGAATTCACCTTCAAGACCTCTAAAGTGCATAATCTGACCGAATAAGTAGCCACTTACACCTTTGTTTACAGTTTCATTGATGTTGTTGTGCAAGTTTAAGGTAGCAATCTGAGCCTTTAATAACCAGAAGTAAGCGTTAGCTTCATTTACAACATCAGGATCATGTGATGCGAATGCTGTTGCATATGACACAGTGTTTGATACAGCCTCAGCTAAACGAGAAATATCAACACCTGCCCAGATGGTCTGACCGCCAAACACATCTTTGTAGTCATCAGAGCTTGGCTGTTTAGCATCAGCAACTTTTCTGATGTAGTTTAAGGTATTTAATTTGGTCTTTAATTCATTGAAGTGCTTCTCATTCTGGAAAACAGCAACCATAACGTCATGGTTTTCTTCAAAGAACTTATTTAAAGCATTCATATCAGCATCAGTCTTATTACGAGCATTCAACATCCCCTGTTTTGCTGATGATGCTGCGTTGTCAGATGAATAGATATACTTTGAGGTTTCTTCCTGCTCTGCAATCAGATCAGATAGAACAGGAACAATATGATTAACATAGTTTAGTGAGGTCACCATCTCATTCATATTGCGATAGTCAGACAGTGAGTTGACAAAGTACCTGCCAATTAACACCAATAGGGCAATAACTGGGATGGTAATCAAAAGCTGAATACGCTTTTTAATTGTCAAAGCGTTTAAAAAGTTCATATAAAAACCTCTTACTCGTAATTTGAATACTTATTATTATGTGTCTTGACTCAAGACTTATGTAACAAGCTTATCGTCAAGTGTTGGTTATTGTTTTGATAATTATAGTTTTAGCTCCTAAAAAACGTAACGATTAAATTTTAGGTATTTGATCTTTATCAGATTTTAAGATGCTTTTATTTTATTGTGTTTAAAGTAAAAATTTTGCATATTAAAACACAAATTTTGAATTTTGGAAACAATAATCGTAACGTTAATAATTGTTTGAATTATAAATGTATTTTACAAATGAAAACGATAACATTTTGATCTTAAAGTGTAATTTTTTTTACTAAATTGTAAAAAAAGTATTGTTATCGTTTCGATTTTGAATTTTTAGAAATTTTAAAATTGATTTTTTGACTGAGTCTGTTGTGACATACCTTTATTATCGTATTTTACTAAGAAATTATTTAGTGAAAACGTGTATGATTTTGAAAATTGAAGCAGTGGCTTTTTTGAAAGTTTAGACTTACGATAAATAAGGGCATTTATAGAAAAACAAAACCCTGCACAGGGCAGGGCTTATCTTGACGAAGATAGGGATACCTACTACAGGAACTCTTCAAAAGCACGCTTTACACCAACGATAGCGTCTTTCTCGTCTTCACCTTCAACGTGAACATAAATTTCGTCCTGATAACGGATACCAAGACCTAATAAACCGAAGATACCTGCTTTAAGATCTACTGAACGATCCTGATAAATTAAAGTGATCTTTGACTTGTAGCCGCTGATAGCCTTTAAAATTGCTCCTGCAGGACGTGCATGAACACCGTCTCTGTCTTTGACGGTATATGTAAACTTTTCCATAGTTCAATATCCTAAGTTGTTTTTATAAAAAAATTGTCGTTTTAGGTTCATAATATCAAATATCAGTGATATATATGACACCTGCACTAAAAAAATTTATTCTTTTTTAAAGTCGATACGATTTCTTAGCTTCTGACCTGCTCTAAATGTGGTTACTCTTCTTTCTGAAATAGTAACTTCCTGACCGGTCTTAGGGTTTCTTCCAGGTCTTGCGCTCTTTAGCTTAAGCTCAAAGTTACCAAAGCCTGTAAGCTTTACCATTTCACCTCTTTCAAGCTTTCTTGCGATCTCTTCAAAAAATTTGTCGACGAATTCTTGAGCTGTAGCCTTAGGAAGACCTACCTTGATAATCAGCCTTTCAGCTATTTCTGCGCGAGTTAATGCCATAATAGTGTCCTTCTTTTGAAGCTAGAATCGACAGATTAAAATCTGCTCATATTTACTTACTTCTTGTAATATAATACAAAAAATCTTAAATTTTTCGTGATGTGTGCAATATTTTTAAAAATAATCAAATAATTAACTGTAAAATCGTACTCCGTTAACATTTTTAGTCCATATTTTTGCTCCTGTCTAAATACAGGTTGTTAACGTAGGTGTATCCTTTTAGTTCTTACTCCTCTTTTTTTTGTGCATAATAATGGTTCAAATCTGACATGAAGAAATCTTTAATTAGAAGTGATGTTGAGCTTCAGGAAGGTCCCTTTAAAGGACAGGATCTTAACACCTATCTTTATATGAATTTACCTTCTGTTTACCTTTTCAGAATGAGCTCTAACGTTATGCATGAAGACGGCATTTTAGAAGGCGATGTGGTCATTGTTGACAGAAGCCTGCTCATTGAAAACGGCGACTATGTAGTGATGAGTATCAATGGCACTTTTCTTTTAAGACAGTTTCTAGATGGCAGAGAACCAAGATTAGTCTGTGCTGATGATTCTATTCCTGATATTAACTTAACTCATGTTGATGAGTGTGAACTCTTTGGCGTGGTGTCATCTGTCATCAGAAAAACACGTATTAAAAAGAACGGCAAGTATGGTTCTAACGGCAGGCAGAATCCATATACTTTCCGCCGTAAAACCAAAGTCTATCCTAAAGATCCAAATGACAATGGAAGAAACTTTATGTAGAAAGCTATTTTTCTACAGGAATCATTAAAATTCTCTTTATATCATTAAAATTTTAGATTCTAAAAACGCAATTTTTACCCCTTACTTATTAGCTCTAATCTTTATTAGAACATACGTTTATCTATGAGACATTGTGGTAAAATCGAGTATGTAGTTCTCTATGAATTAATGTTACTTTAAAGTCTGCTTTAAGACTTAAATGTTATGTCTAAAGTTATCTTAGAGAATTTTTGTAAAGTAACGTAATGAAAAGTAACGCCATATTCTTTAAAGGTACTTGACAGGTACGGTACGATAGAGAATGTACAAAGTTTTTTTTAGTTATGTTTATTCCTAAAAGAGAAATAATCTTAAAACAGTAAACATAAAGCAATGTTTTTAGGAGCGATACTGTGGCAATGAAGCTAGCTATTTACGGTTATGATACTGATATTGGTAAACTTGTGATTGAAACCATTGAAGAACAGGATCTCTCTTTAGGCGAAGTTTTCCCATTATCACCATTGACAGGTGAATATGATGCCGTTCAGATTAAAGGCCAGAACTTCTTTGTTCAGCCAGTTGAAGAGTTTGATTTTTCAAAAGCTGATGTAGCTTTATTTTTAACTACTCAGGATGAATCTCAGCACTGGATTAATGCAGCAAGAGAGAAAGGCTGTATCGTTATTGATGATAGCCATTTATTCAATGGTGATGATAAGACTGTAACCATCGTACCTGAAATCAATCCTTTTGATATTAAAAAGGCAATTGAAAACAGACTGGTTATTCCTGCTTTAGCTCCATCTGTACAGCTGTGCCTGGCTTTATCTGTTCTTCATGATGAGTATGGCATTGCAAGAGCTACTGTAACCTCAATGGAATCTGTTTCAGAATTTGGTCGGTTAGGTACTGAAACTCTAGCTCATGAGTCAACCTTATTATTAAACGGTATGGCAGCAGAGCATCAGGGATTTCCAGCTCAATTAGCATTCAATCTGCACACTAGAATGGGACTGCTTGAGGATAATGGATATTCAGACCATGAAAATGCTATCAGTAATGAAGTATCAAGAATTTTAGGCCGTTTCGAGCGTGGTTTTGATATTACCTGCATTCAGGTTCCTGTATTCTACGGTCACACTATGGTAGTTAATGTTGATCTTGAGGATAAGGCTACATTAGAAGAGGTTAAACAGGCTTTTGATGCTTCAGAGTATGTAACTGTAGCCTCAGAGGATGATGTTTTATCTCCTGTAGCAGATATTATCAACGAGAGAACTGTAATGCTCACAAGATTAAAGCAGGACAAACCTGGTTCAAAATCTTACAGCTTTGTGATTATGATGGATAACACTAGAAGAGGTGAAGCTATTTCTTGTGTTGAAATTGCAAAATTGATTGCAAAATCTCTCTAATCTGTAAAATGTGCACACTTTATGCATAACTTTTCCAAAAATGGGATCTGACCTTATTTTGACAGATCTCATTTTGAGTAAAATAATGCATAAAAATAGGGGTTGTTAGTTATGCACGCTTACAAAAAAGCACTTTTATCTGTAGCTTTATCTTTTTTATTACCTTTTTCGGCAATGTCAGCTGATGAAGATGGTACTTTTACTATTACTATTCAAGGTCCTGAAGTTGAGGATACTGTTCCTCAAGTACAGCCTGTACAACCAGCTATTAGAGCTCCTGTAAGACGTGCAGCTCCTAGACAAAACAGACAAGCTAGTGTAAATGCAACTGCAACCAGAGCACCAGCGGCTACAGCAACAAGACAACCTCAGACTGAAAGCAATGCAACTTCTGTTCAGCAGACCCCAGCTAGGACCTATAGCGTTGCATCAGGTGATACCATTTGGTCTGTAGCCCACCGCTACTTACCTCTGGATAGAAGTGTTAATGAATTCCAGATTGTAGCCTCAATTTACAGACATAATCGTGGCGCATTCGGTCGTGGTAACGTCAACAACCTTTTAAGAACTACTATTACTATTCCTCCTGTAACTGAAATTGCGCGAGAAACAACCGATACAGGTTCAAGACTTTTAGCTCAGGGCAGTATGACTTTACCTCCTTTAGGTAATGCTCCTGCTACTGTAAATACTCAGGCAACCTTAAACAACACAGCAACTCCTGCTCCTGCAACACAAGCTTCAAAGCCAATGCAGTCACTGTCTGATAACGATATTCCTCAGTACACCGCCACCGAGACTAAGATTAAAAAGTTACAGGAAGAAGCGGTTAAAAAAGATTTATCCGTAGCAATGCCAGAGAATACCCGTGGCGCTGATCTTGATAAAAGTCAGGTTACAGAAGAGACCGTACCAAACGGTAATAATGAGGGCAGTGCAGACAATAATAAAAAGGCAGAAGCAGCTAAAGCAATGAGTGCTGATCTTGCAGCTGCTGCTGTAGATGCTCAATCTATCAGGATCATGCTCGATGGCAATAAGAAAGCCATTGATGAGAAAACTAAAGTCTTAGAGCAACAGTTAGCTGAAGCTATGGACAGAATGAAGAAAACATCTGCAGCTACTGCTAAAACAGCAGCAGACAGTGTTTCTACATTAGCTTCTCAGTATGACAATATTATTTCAGGTCTTCAGCAAGACATTATTGAGATTAAAGGTAATATTTCAAAGATCTCTCAAGATAATGACAGAATGAGAGAGATGTTACTTGCTAATGATGAGAAGATTGAGGATATGCAGCTACAGCTGTCTAAATTCTCAGTAAGTACACCTACCTCTGTAGTTGATCTTGATAAGCCTGTCATGATGATCTTATTCGGTGCTGGCTTATTAGCTTTAGTACTGATGATTGTCTTCTTAATTATCAAGTTAAAGTCTCGTGCTAGCGCTAAGATGACCGATGACTTTGATGTTGAGGATGATTACTCATCAGATGATACCTTATTATCAGATGAGAACGGTTCTATCGATCTTGAAGCTCCCGTATCTGGCGATGAAGAGCCAGATACCACGGATATTCCTCAAAGAGAACTGGACAAGAACAATAACTCTATAAATTCACCATCTGATTCAGCATCAGATGTTGAAGCTGCTTTAAATGAGAAAAAGCAGGCTGACGCTGAAGAATCAGCTTCAAATGCTACAGAAATTCCTGATAACAGTGCAACAGCAGATAACACTGGTGCTGATGCAACTGCAACTGAAAAAGATCCTGCTCAAGAGGCTTGGGATAATGCAGCAACAACTAACTCATCTGATGAGATAAAAGATGACAAGGATGTAATGGATGAGTGGTCAAAAGCTCTAGATGAGCAGACTGGTTCTGAAAAGAACGTTGATCTTGATAAAGATGAGAATAAAGATACTTCACAAGATGATATGGCATCAGCTTGGGAAGCTGCTTTAAACGAACAGGAAAACTCTGAAAAGAAAGATGATGATAAAGCTAAGTCTGATGAGGAGGCTATGGCTGATGCCTGGAGCGCAGCTTTAAATGAGCAAAAGGAAGCTGAAGAGAAGAGTGAAGAAAAAAATAATACTTCTAAATCTGAAGAAGAGGCTATGGCTGATGCCTGGAGCGCAGCTTTAAATGAGCAAAAGGAAGCTGAAGAGAAGAGTGAAGAAAAAAATAATACTTCTAAATCTGAAGAAGAAGCTATGGCTGATGCCTGGAGCGCAGCTTTAAATGAGCAAAAAGAATCTGAAGAAAAGACTGAAGATAAAGCTAATGCTTCTAAATCTGAAGAAGAGACTATGGCTGATGCCTGGAGCTCTGCTTTAAATGAGCAAAAAGAAGCTGAAGAAAAGACTGAAGATAAAGCCAATGCTCCTAAATCTGAAGAAGATCCTGTAGCAGATGCAACAGCACAAGAGTCTGTAACCGAGAAAACATCTTCAAAGGAAAATAGGGAGGCTGAAGATACCGCCCCAAAGTCTGAAGAAGAAGCGATCACAGAGGCCATGAATAAGGCTTATGAAAATGCTGATAGTGCAAAAGAAAGTGAAACTTCAGATGTAGCAACAGATGTAACAGACAATGCAGACATTGATTCAATTGTAGATGATGCTGATAAAGAGACTGTGGCAGAACAGGAAAATACTGCTGAGAGTACACCTTCAGATGAGACTGAATCAAAAGAAGAATCACCAGCAACAGACGACATCATTGCAGATGATGTAAAAGTTGAAGATGTCAGTGAAGATGAACTGTTAAATCACCTAAAAGATAACTCAGATAAGATTTTAGAAGAAAATCACGTAGATCCTGAGACTTTAGATATTAAAGCTGAGCCTTCACAATCTGAAATATCTGATAACGTTGATGCTGATGCATCAGATGTTGCAGATCCTCTTGATGCTACAAATAAGACAGAAGATGCTGCAGAGCCTTCAAAGAAAGAGCCCGTTTCATCAGAAGATCCTCAAGAGCAACTCTCAGGTGAAGAAAAAGCATTCTTAGAGTCAATGTCTGATAATAAGAATTCTGACAATACTGAAGATGAAAAAGCTGAAACTGATGCAGAATTTGAAAACAATGACCGTAAAGAAGACAATATTCCTGAAGCAGATGCTGAAGAGATCTCTGATGATGAAGTCCCTAAAAACAATTCTGTAGGAAAGAATGTTGATGAGGTCTTAAATGATGATCTTAATTTAGAAGATCTCCTAATTGGTAATGACAATGTTGTTGATGCTCCAGAAGAGGCAGAGTCTCCTGAAGAAATAGCAGATGGTGTGGAAACATTTGATGCTATTCCTGAAGATGAAGAGAAGCAAAAATCAGAACACACTATCGATGAAGATGCAGAGCCTCATACAGATGCTGTAGAACCTGAAAATGCAGAGACTGTAGATGCTGCACCTGTTGATACTGATGAGGCTGATTACCTCGATAATGAAGCTGTAGAGCCTGAATTTGAAGTGCCAGAGCAGGATGATTCTTTTGATGAAACTCCTGTAGAAGAAGCTACGGTTACATCAGCAGACGAAGATACTGCTGACACCACAAATGTTGCTAAGAGCGAAAATGATGACACTAATGATATTGGTGATATTCAGGATAAGTCAGAGCAGGCTATCTTTAATCCAGATCCACATGATGACAACAGCAAAGATGAAAATGGCGTTGTATCCTGGGCAGTTCCTGATGACGACTTCGATATTGTAGGTAAAGGCAAAGATCCTAGTGCTACAACAGCTTCTGATACTGTTGAAGACACTCCTCAAAATGATGACAATCTATCAGATAATTTAGAAGAGACTATAGAGCAAGCTGATGTCGCAACTGATGCAAATGATGATGCTCTTGAGAGTAAAGAGAATGATTCTCCTGCTGAAAATGTCGAATCTTCAGAGTCTCAAGCAGAAGATGCAAAAGCTTTAGATGATCTGGAGCAAAGATTGAGTGCATCAAAAGCTCAATATGACTCAGGTGCTGATGAGGATATTATGAACATGCTAAGTGGCGGTGTTCATGACGATTTACCTCATGATAACGAAAAAGCCTTCACAGATGATGAGATTGCTTCTATGATGAGTTCAGCAAATGCAGTTGATCCTAAGAGTATCCCTGAGGACGATTTAGCATTGAATGAACCAGTTGAAGATAAATCATCAGATCCTGATGATACTGAAGATCATTCTTTAGAGAATGTAGCAGATACCATCGGTCCTATTTCTTCACAGAGTGACGATGTAGCAGATGACAACAATTTAGATAATGCTGAAAATACAGATGACTATGAAGGTTTAAATGCGAAACAGCATCAGTACTATGTTGATGAATTAAACTTGGCTAGACTGTATTTTGAGACTGGCGATACAGAAGAAGCTTTAAAGATCATTGATGATGTGAAGGAACACGGAAGCTCAGATCTTAAAGAGGAAGCTTCAAAGATTATAGAAACATATGGCAACTAAAGAACAGTTAATTGGTCTTGATGACAGTAAATTAGTAAATATTAAAGATGATCCTAGACGCATGAGTGTGCTCATGTGTGACAGGGATGCAGCAAAGGCATTACCAGATTTATTCTCAGATGCCTTTGATAAAGGTTTTGAACTGCGTATAGCTTCTGCCTACAGAAGCTTTTATAAGCAGTTTAAAATCTTTGATGACAAGTTCAAAGGAAAAAGACCTGTCTTAGATGCAAATGAAAATCCTATGGATATCAGCTCATTAAGTGATGAGCAGAAGGTTTTAGAAATCATAAGATTTTCATCAATTCCTGGTTTTTCCCGTCACCATTTTGGTACTGATTTTGATATCTATGCTGTAAACCTCTTACCTGAGGGTAAACAGTTAGAACTTACCGCAAGAGAATATCAAAAGGGTAATTACTTCTACAAATTAGGTCAGTATCTTTCTCAAAACCTCAATAAATTCGGTTTTAAACGTCCTTTTAACGGAAAAGGAACTATTGCCTTTGAACCTTGGCATATTTCTTTTTCAAAAAAAGCTGATGAGTGCATAGATGCTTTCCCTGTTGATTTTGCCCTTGAGTATCTGATCTCTTTTAATGAACCATGGGTAAAGTATGCAGTGTCTTATGCTAAAGAACACTATAAGGAGCTTTTAGCTAAATGAGTGAGATTTTAAATACTCTTATCATAGGTTCAGGTCCAGCCGGCTATACTGCTGCCATCTATGCCTGTAGAGCCCAATTAGAGCCTGTTTTAGTCTGTGGCTCTGAGGTCGGTGGACAGCTTACAACCACACCTGAAATTGAAAACTGGCCATCACGTTTTGATGCTCCTGACGGTTTTTCTCTCATGCAGGATATGTCAAAGCATGCGGAAAAACTCGGCACAAAGTTTATTTATGATGAAGTTGTAAAAACTGATTTTTCAAAAAATGTAAAAGAAGTTTATCTCTCATCAGGTACAGTTTTAAAAGCAAAAACAGTGATCATTGCAACCGGCGCTAAAGCAAGATATTTAGGGTTAGAGTCTGAGACTAAATATAAGGGCAAGGGCGTATCTGCCTGTGCAACCTGTGATGGCTTTTTCTTTAGAGGTAAAGAAGTTGCTGTTGTAGGTGGAGGATCAGCTGCTTTCATTGAAGCTTTGTATTTAGCTAACCTGTGCTCAAAAGTTTATTTAATTCACAGAAGAGCAGAGTTTAGAGCAGAGAAAGTTCTAGTCGACAGATTAAGAAAACTCGAGATTGAAGGTAAGGTTGAGTTTGTCTTAAATGCCAACATCAAAGAGATCTTAGGCGATGGTAATCTTGTAAATGGTGTCAGGGTGGAGAGTAATGGACAGAATAGAGATATTGCTCTTTCAGGAGTCTTCATGGCAATAGGTCATGAACCTTCAACAAAGCCTTTTGCAGGTCAGATTGAACTTTATGATGACGGTACTGTAAAAACTGGTTTTACCTCAGAGACCTCAACCTCAGTTGCTGGTGTCTTTGCTGCAGGTGACTGTGCCGACAGAGTTTATCGTCAGGCCATTACCTCAGCAGGACAAGGTTGCAAGGCTGCTTTAGATGCAGAAAAATATCTGCAGAGTAAACTATGATCCAAGATTTATTCCCACATCAGTTTTATAACGAGTTCTCTTTAAAAAGAGACGCTCAAGATAATGATGAAGTCTTCGTCTTTGACGGTAATAATGTATTAGTATCTGGTGATGGAGAGAACTCTCCATTATCTTTACCCAAAGCATCATCATTCAATCAGAACGAACTTACCTATCTTCTTAAGATTGATGATAGAGCTTATTTTCTATATACAGGTGAGAATTGCCCATATCTTGATGGTTTTTCTTATATGACCAAAAGAGTCTTACGCTCAGACAATCCTCGTACTGTATGCTTTGCAGGCTTTACTGCTTATCAGTTATTCCAATGGTACAGGTCTAATAAGTTCTGCGGCTTCTGTGGCTGTAGAACAGAGCACTCTAAAACAGAGCGAGCTTTAGTATGTCCTCATTGTGGTAACACGATCTATCCTAAGATTGCTCCTGCGGTAATTGTTGCTGTAACTGATGGCGATAACATCGTAGTTACTCAATATAAAGATAGACCATACAGAGGTGTAGCTTTGATTGCAGGTTTTTGTGAAATAGGAGAAACTCCAGAGCAGACTTGTGCTCGTGAGGTTGCAGAGGAAGTCGGCCTTAAGATTAAAAACCTGAGGTACTATGGCTCTCAACCATGGGGAATTGATAGCAATCTGCTTCTAGGCTATGTAGCTGAAGTTGACGGTTCACGTACGATTGTGCGTGATGAGAATGAATTAGCTCAAGCTTTATGGAAAAAACGCGAGGAGCTTGAAATTGCTGATCCCGTAATTTCTCTTACTAAGACCATGATTAAAGCCTTTAAAGAGCATGTCTTCTAATCAATTTTAGTTTGTCTGTAAAGAAAATTAGGCTCTAAAAGCCTAACTTCATATCTTATCTGAACAGATCGTTTAAAGTCTTAACATAAACCTCATGAAGCTTGTCTAATGAATCTAATTCAACGGATTCATTTACTTTATGAATTAAGTTTGATACAGGTCCAAATTCAACTACTTTAGTGCCTAATGGAGCTACAAAGCGACCATCTGAGGTGCCACCTGCTGTAGATAACAAAGCTTTTTTTCCTGTAACTTCAACTATTGATTTTTCAAGAGAATCTAAAAGTTCACCGCCTTTAGTAATAAATGGTTCACCGTTTAGAACATATCTAATCTCACAGTTAAGCTCTAACTCTCTTATGATTTTTTCTACCTCAATTGAGATCTTGTCTTTTGATAAGGCATCATTAAATCTCCAGTTGCACATAATATAGCAACTGCCAGGTACTACGTTTTCAGCACCGGTACCGCACTTAATGTTGGTTACCTGAAAAGAGCTTGGAGGAAAGAACTTTGAACCTTCATCCCACTTTTTAGAGAATAATCGTGAGATTAAAACTCCAGCATGATGAGCTGCATTATCGCATCTGTCAGGATAGGCTACATGCCCCTGAATTCCGTTTACAGTGATATGAGCGGTAAGCGAACCGCGTCTGCCGTTTTTAATGGTGTCGCCAAAAGTATTAGAGCAAGATGGCTCGCCTACAAGGCAGTAATCAGGAATGAGGTTCTTCTTTTTTAGGTACTCAACTACAAAAGGAGTACCACCTTTAGCATCTCCTTCTTCGTTAGAGGTCAAAAGAATACCTACAGTGCCTTTGTGATGAGGATTGTGTTCTACAAAGCTTACTAGAGCTTCGGTCATAGCAGCATCAGATCCTTTCATGTCCTGTGATCCTCTGCCATGTAAAACACCTTTATCATCTATTAAGGCTTCAAATGGAGGCACTGCCCAGGCACTTTCATCACCAGGACTTACGACATCTGTGTGACCTAAAAATAAAAAGAAAGGGGAACCTTCACCATGGAGAGCTAAAAGATTTTCAGTGCCACTGTCTTTTAAAGTTAAGCACTTGAAGTTAACATTCTCAAGTCTTGCTCTTACTAAATCCTGACAACCAAGATCGTTTGGAGTAATTGAAGGCTTTTGAATTAAAGAGACCGCCAAAGAGGCGGTCTTAGATAATAGTTTAGTCATCTTCAGTTGGATACTGTAAGAAAAGTTTACGTTCTAGTCTTAAGAATTTATAAGCAGTAGCACTCTTCTCTTCAACGTTGAGTGCATCAAACCTGCCATAACGTACATCTGTAAGCAGAGCAATGTCGTCATCAGTCAGAGTTTTTGAAGCCTCTAAATACTGACCTAAGAACTGATTTGCTAAAAGTTCATCCCAAGGATATACAGTAGAGATTGAACGTAAGGTAAACATTGATAACATATCTACACTTACAATACATTTTTTCTCTAAGGTCTTTAAGAAATCTTTATAGTTCAGAGAATTGCCTGCAAAATCATAAAAATCTGTAGTAGGACCAATAGCTCCATTCTCATAGCTGATTGAAGCTTTTCCGTCTTCATGAACTCTTAAGAATTCAGGTTTTACTTCACTGTCTTTAGTGTAGTCGCAGATTAGCTTGCGCATCTTATCTGAGCATAAGATTAAAGGCTTTTTGCTCATTAAAGAGAGTATTTCTACAACGTTTGCCATGCCGTTCTTCTCTTCAGAATCTTCAACCTTGACGCAAAGTGTAGCAAATACCTCTTTTACAGGAGGTCTAATAACTTTATGAGCATCTGGTGGGCATTCTGGGTGGTAACGTTCTGGCATTGACATATAGCAAAACTCCTTTTAATTAAATTCAATGTCAAAATTTTAACATTATTTGCAAATTTTCGCTATTTTTGAGGATAAAAGTTCGGTCAACTGCATTTACTTCTAAGTGATTATAAAAGTCTGCACTAGATAATTACAAAGTAACCGCGTTTAATGTAATAAACGTAATGATAAGTTTCGTCGCAATTGCATGCAGTTTATTTGCTAGAATTAAGCCTCTAGAGTAGCAAACTCAAAACAAACTTTATGTGTTTTCATTGAATTGAAAGGTATTCATAAATGTTAATGACTCAATATATGTCGCTTTTAATGGCCAATTCTCCATATAACTTGATTTTCTTCATGGTAGTGCCAATGGTAATAGCAGAGACTATTGCTATTACTGAAATAGTTCTTCTCTTTAGCTCAAAACCATTACTAAAAGTGCATAGTTTAAATTCTATCTGCACTTTTATCTCAGGCATTGTGATGCTTGTTTTAGGTTTTTTATTTATAAAATGGTTGGTCCTTCCTGCAAATGAACAAAATCTTTGGAAAGGCTGGATAGATTATGCTTCAGCTCTTTTATTTATGGCAGCTGTAATTCCTTTAGTGTTAATGTCTTTACTGCAGGTAAATCTGATTTTTAGAAAAGCAAACAAGCGTACTAAGATGGCTGTAAAGATCGTGCTTTTGAGCATTTATCTTGTAACCTCACATGCTGCCATGGTCTTTGGTATGCTAGATCCTGCCTTAGGCATGACTGATACACCAAAAGTAATAGAAACTTTAAATATGCGCCATATGTCGATGAATATGGAACATGACTCAATGAGCATGAATTCAATGCCTCATGATTTATCAAAATCTGATGAAATGATGAATTGTCATGATATGAGTAAATAACAGGTAATCCATCAACTCATTTAAAAGATAAGTTTCAAATAAAATCCTAGGTAGGTAATAAAGCTATTTGGGATTTTTCATTTTAGAAAAACTAAAATTGAGAAATATTTGTTCTAAATCCTCAAAATTGGCAATATTTGTATGTAAAAGCCTAATAAAGTAGTGCAAATAACATATAATCATGTAAGAAATTAAGAAAAAGTAACAGGAACCAATAATGAGCAAAAAACACTTCTTAGCCTTACCAGTAACAGGTGATACCTTTGCTGAGGTTAGAGAAAAGAATCGTTACTACGTAGATAAGACTCCATACTTAAAGACTGTATTCTCTGAAGATGAAGCAGTAGATGATAAGTCTTTAATCAATGGTACTACTGTTTTGCTCTTAACAAGACCTAGACGTTTTGGTAAGACCTTGCTCATGAGTATGTTTGAATCTTTCTTAAAGATTAGTGCTAAAGAGCCTGGAAACATAACTAAACATCTAAACTACTTTAAAGATACCAAGATATTAGAGGACAAAAAGTTCTGTAAAAAGTACATGGGACAATTTCCTGTTATCTCTATTACCTTAAAGGATGTTTTAGGAGATGACTTTGAAAGTGCCTATTTAAAACTAGCTGAAGTTGTTTCTGCTAAAGCAAATGAATTTAGCTTCTTAAAAGAAAGTCCATATTTAAATGAAATGGAGAAAGCTAAGTTTAATTTGCTATGTGATGAGATATATCTGAAAAAGGCTGATAAGCAAGCTATATCATACGTAACTTCAGCAATTAAATCCTTAAGTTTAATGCTCTATAAGCACTTTAATAAGCAGGTTTATATCTTAATTGATGAGTATGATGTACCTTTAGCTAAAGCACACGCAAAAGGTTTTCATGAGAAAATGGTTAACTTGATGTCATCTTTTCTAGGATTCTTAAAAGATCCTCAAAAGGATCCTCTAAAGAAGACCTCAATTATAAGTAAAGTAGTACTCACAGGCTGTTTAAAAGTAGCCAAGAACAGTATCTTTACCGGTGTAAATAACCTATACGTAAACACAGTAGCAGATCAAGAAACAGAATATACAGGTATCATTGGTTTTACCAAAGATGAAACACAAAAAATCTTAAAAGACTATGAACTTGATGATTTTTCACAAACCGTAAAAAATTACTACGACGGTTATAAGTTCTATGACAAAGAGATGTTCTGTCCATGGGATGTGATTAACTTTATAAGTAAGAACTTTAGCCTAAAACAAACAGGTAACACAGATGACATTAAACCTGGCAACTACTGGGATAAAAGCTCATCTGACAGTGCCTTAGGAGAGTATCTAGGTTATCTTACAGACAATGACAACCAAAAGATGCAGAACTTAGTTAATGGTAAATCTATTAGTTTTCAATTAAACGATTCCATGAACTATGACACTTTGTCAGAGCATAAATCTGATGATTTCTGGTCATTACTCTTACATACTGGATATCTGACTGTAGATTGGGAACAGACTAAAAAAGAAGGCTTAGCAAAAGAAAATAATAAAGATATCTTTGTAAGAATACCTAACCTAGAGATACTTGAGTGTTTTGAAAACAATATATTAGATAGATTTGGGAAAATATTAAGTAAAGATAATCTAGCTTTAAACATAGCTAATGCCTTATTAGAAGGTAAAGTTGATTATGTACAGGATAAGTTAGGACCATTATTACGTTCATTTGTATCAGTAAGAGATACTGCAACTAAAGCTCCTCACGAGAATTACTACCATGGTTTCTTAAACGGTATCTTTACTAACTGTAAAGATAATCTAGGTGAATACCACTCTAACTATGAATCTGGTGATGGATATGCAGATATTACCTTTAATAATCTAGGTGGCACCAAAGCTTGTGTTATTGAAATTAAAGTCTGCAAAGAAAAAGAAAGTAGAGCAAAAAAAGCTAATGAAGCTATTGAGCAGATCCTTGAAAAACACTATGCAGATACTATTTTTGAAGATGAGAACATTACCTGTGTAAATGCTGTAGGTATAGCATTTTCAGGAAAAAACTGTGCAGTTTCGGTAAAGAAACTAAAGTGATCTATATCCTTTTTTTTATAGCTTGTATATCAGCGGGTAAAAACAAGAAAATTGAGCAACTCAAGCTATAAGTCTTAGTTTTAGTGCATTAGAACAATCTTTTAGACAAAATTTTTCGCAATAAAATTCAACTTATTGTAAAATGAGCATAATTGTAAGTTATTAAATAATTATTTTAAGGAGTTTCTTGTGGAAACCCAGGAAATCAAAAAAGAGCAAGAGTTAAATAAAAACGCTGAGAAGCAGACTGAAACTCAGGCTCAAGAAGGCACTCATTTTGAACACGTAAAAGAGACCTTAGAACTTTTATACAAGACCTTTCCAAAAGCTTTTGTAAAAGACGGTGAGGCTCGTCCTTTAAAGATTGGTATCTTTGAGGATTTAAAAGAGAAGTGTGCTTCTGTTGAAGGTTTATCTATTTCAAAAGTAAGAGCCGCCTTACGTTTATATACTTCTCGCTTGAAGTATTTATACAGCGTAAAAGAAGGTGCTCCAAGAATTGATATCGATGGTAATGAGTGTGGTGATACTGTAAGTGCAGAACACGCAACTTATGCTAAAGAGCGCATCGATGAGATTAACGCAAAGCGTAAAGCATCTAAGCCTAAGAAAGCTCCTGTAAACAAGAAGAATTTTAAGAAGCCTGTAAATGGCGCTAAGTTCCATAAGAAGCCTAACAAGGTTGATGGCATTAAGCCTACAGTAGAAGACTTAAAAGCTGGTACTGAGGTTTTAGTTCTAAGTTCAGAACAGCGTTTCGTATTTGGTGTTGTAGCTGAAAATGCTCAGAAAGACACTGTATATGTAACCTTAAAATCAGGTCTTACTGTAAATCTTCCACTTGAGAGAGTTCTGCTTCCTAAAAAAGCAAAATAGGCCTAACTTAAAGTGAATAAAATAATAAAAGTAGCTGTAGCCTGCGCTCTTGTAGGCCACGCTCTTGTAAGTGAAGCAAAACTTACAGTTCCTTCTTTAGAACAGATGCCTGTTCTCTCTCCTGAAGAAAGACACGAAACATCCTGTTCTAGAATATACAATTACTTCACAAGAGCTCATTACAAGATTGTTGATGTTAATGATGATTTTGCTAAAAACATCATAGACAGACTCTTGAACTATCTTGATATGAACCATTCTCTTTATACACAAAGTGAAGTTGATTCTATTTATGCTCATACTAAGAGCATTTTAAATGGTATTAACAAGTGTGAACTTGATTATCCTTATTCTCTGTATAACGAAAACATTAAAAAGCGTTATCAGAAATACAAGTTCATGATCGACAATGTCTCTGAAAATCTTGATTTAAATAGCAATGAGGCAATTGCTCTTGATAGAACCAAAGCTCCATTTGCCAAAACAGAAGATGATTTAAAGTCTTTATGGAAGGCAGAGCTTAAAAATGAGTTTGAAACACAGCTTTTAAACGGTAAAACTAAAGCTCAGGCTGTTGAACGTATTAAGAATCGTTACATTGTAGCGATGAGAAGAATTTCTCAGTACTCTTCAGAAGATGTCTTCTCTGCATTTGAAAATTCATTTGCAGCAGCAATCGATCCTCATACCAATTACTTTGGACCTGTCGAGTCTGAAAACTTCAATGACGATATGAACCTGTCACTAGAAGGTATCGGTGCAGTTTTATCCCAAGAGGATGAATACACTGTAATCGTACAGATTATGCCTGGCTCTCCTGCTGAAAAGTCAAAGAAGTTAAAGCCAAAAGATAAGATCGTTGCTGTAAAACAGGAACACGGCAAATTTGAGGATATCATTGGCTGGAGATTAACTGAGGTAGTTAAAAAAATTAAGGGTAAGAAGGGCACTAAAGTTGTACTTGAAATTGAGCGTGGCGAAGGCGCTGCTGCTAAGACCTTTAATGTTGAACTTACCCGTGACAAGATTAGACTTCAGGATAAAGAGGCAAAATCAAAGGTTTATACCTCTTATGATGGCAGAAAGATTGGCGTAATCACTATTTCTAGCTTCTATACAGACTTGTCTTTAAATGTAAAACGCGAGCTTTCAAAATTAGAAAGTGATAACGTAGACGGTATTATCGTTGATTTAAGAAACAACGGTGGTGGTTTATTACCTGAGGCTGTCTATACTACAGGTCTTTTCATCAAAGATGGCCCTGTAGTTTTAGTTAGAGATGTTAACGGCAATGAGTCTGCTTATGATGACACCGATGCTTCTATGTTATATAAAGGTCCATTGGTAGTCTTAATCAACAGACTGTCAGCATCAAGCTCTGAAATTATGGCTGCAGCTTTGCAGGATTATGGTAGAGCTTTAATCGTAGGTGACACCTCTTACGGTAAGGGTACTGTGCAGCAGTCTCGTCCACTTACAAGACTCTATGATCTCATCGGCGCTGATTTAGGCTCTATTCACTACACTATTGCCAAATTCTACAGAATCAATGGTGGTTCAACTCAGCTAAAGGGCGTAACTCCAGATATTGCTATGCCTACTTTAATTGATGTAACTGAGTTTGGTGAAAAGACTGAACCTAATGCTTTAAACTGGGATAAGATTGCTCCTTCTAAATATCAGAAGTACTCAGATCCAAGTTTCTTTGTTAAAGATCTGATGGCACTGCATGAAAAGAGAATCAGCACTGATCCTGTCTTTAAGGTAATTCAGTCTGAAAGAGACCGTTACTATAAATTAAAGAACAGCAAGACTCTTACCTTGAATTTTGAAGAGCGTAAGAAAATGTTCGATGAAGATGAGAAGATCACCTTAAAGAACACCAATATCAGACTTAAGGCTATGCATAAGAAAGAAGTTAAGTCTGTAAAAGATTTGCCTGACGACTTTGAGTATGACGATCCGATTTTACAGGAAACAGTAAATATTACCTCCGACTACTCAGATATGCTCAACAAAGCAGGTGCGCATGAAGTCGAAGAAAAGCCATTGCTACTGCAATATCAGGCAGAAAAAGATAATTAGTTAAAAAAGCCTGGAAAAATTCCAGGCTTTTTTGTGAAAGCAAGGAAATATCATGGAAAAGAACAATACCTATAAGGCACAGAAACGTACTGATTATAAAGCACCAGACTTTACCTCAAGCCATATTGATCTTACCTTTGAACTTGACGATGAAGCTACCAAGGTAACAACTGTTGCTAAGTATAGAAGACTAACTAATGATCAAAAGGCTCCTTTAGTCTTAGATGGTGAGAATTTAAAGCTTCTGTCTGTTAAGTTAGATGGCATTCCTTGTAAGTATAAGATTGTAAAAGACAAGCTTGAGATTGCAAATGTTCCAGATGAGTTTGAACTTGTAATTGAGAATGTAATAAATCCAACTGCTAATACCTCTTTAATGGGCTTATACAAGTCAAACGGAGCCTTCTGCACACAATGTGAGCCACAGGGATTTAGATGCATTACTTACTTTTTAGACAGATCTGATGTTTTAGCAAAGTACAAGGTCACCATCATCGGACCTGAGTATGGCTGTGGCGTGCTTTTATCTAATGGTAACCTCATTGATAAAGGTACTAAAAAGGGTAGAGCTTATGCTGTTTGGGAAGATCCTTTTCCAAAGCCATCATATCTGTTTGCATTAGTAGCAGGTACCTTTGATATCGTAACTGATACCTTTACTACTAAGTCAGGACGTAATGTTTCACTGCAGCTTTATGTTGACAGAGGCGCCTATGATAGAGGTCTGTGGGCAATGCAGAGCATTAAGGATTCCATGAAGTGGGATGAAACTCGCTGGGGGCTTGAGTATGATCTTGATAACTTCAAGGTTGTAGCTGTTGATTTCTTCAACTTCGGTGCTATGGAAAACAAGAGCCTTAATGTCTTTAACTCAATCTATGTAATGGTTGATCCACAGACAGCTACTGATACTGCTTTCTATAATGTTCAAAGCGTAATCGGACACGAGTATTTCCATAACTATACTGGCGACAGAGTAACTTTAAGAGACTGGTTCCAGTTATCTCTAAAAGAGAGTTTAACTGTATTCCGAGATCAGGAATTCAGCTCAGATGTTGCAAGTCGTGCTTTAACCAGACTTCATGCAATTAACGTAATCCGTGGACCTCAGTTTGCTGAGGATGCATCTCCTATGGCTCACCCAGTAAGACCTGAAGAGGTAATGGAGATGAACAACTTCTACACCGTAACTATTTACGATAAAGGTGCTGAAGTTATCCGCATGATCCACACTCTGATAGGTGAAATCAGGTTCAAAAAAGCTTTAAATCTGTATCTGACCAGATTTGACGGTCAGGCAGTAACAATTGAGGACTTCCTGTCCTGTATGGAAGAGGCAGGCGAGATTGATTTAACTCAGTTCCGTCGCTGGTATATACAGGCTGGTACTCCAAATGTAACAGCTTCATGGACCTATGATGAGGCAAACAGAACCTTAAACTTAACTCTATCTCAAAAGACCAAGCCTACACGTGACCATAAAGAGAAACTGCCATTCTATATGCCAATCAGGATCAGCTTCTTAGATGAAGAAGGCCATGATGTGCACCCTTCAGAGCTACCAGCTTCTGGTATTATAGTTCTAAAAGAAGAGTCACAGACTTACTCATTTACCTTAGATAAAGGTACCTTACCAGTAATATTACGTGACTTCTCAGCACCAGTTAAACTTGATGCTCCATACACAACCGAGGAATTACAGCACATGCTGTCATTCTGTGATGATGCTTTTATTAAGGTTGACAGTGCACAGACCATGCAGAAGCGTTATGTTCATGAGAACATTAAGCTTTTAGAACAGGGCGGTACTCTAAAAGATCCTGTAGAGTTAATTGAGTCATATAAAGCTCTGTTAAAGTCTGTTGATAAAAAGACTGATCTTTTGTTACTAAATGAGACCTTAAAGATCATGTCTGTAGCATCTTTAATGGAAACCTTTGAAGACAACATCGACATTGATGCAATTGCAAGATTACACAACGAATTAGAGCAGAGAGTTGCTGTTGCCTTAGAAAAAGAGTTCTATGAGATTTACGGCAGAATTAAAGCACAGTCTGATATGTACTCTGTAATTGATATGTCACGCCGTGCTATCAGCAACAGCGCTTTACATATGCTGTCAGTAGCTTATGTTGCAACCGCTAAGTCTGATGTAGCATCAGCTTTAGTTCTAAGACACTATACAGGTTCAGCTAACATGACTGACAAGTTACAGGCTTTAACTGATGCTGTTTACTTAAATCTAAAGTGTAAAGAAGAGCTCTTAAAGAGCTTTGAAAAAGATTATTCAAAGAATGCACTAGCCTTTGATAATTACTTTAGAGTACAAGCTACAGTACCTGATGTATCAGCTGTGGATAATGTTAATGAGTTAAAGAAACATCCTTCATATGATGGCAACAACCCTAACAGAGTAAGAGCTCTGCCAGGTGCTTTGGCTTTGTCAAATCCTGTAGCACTAAACGATTTATCCGGTCGTGGTTATGATCTTTTATGCTCTGAAGTTCAGAGATTAAACAGCATTAACCCAAGTGTTGCTGCAAGAATATTAACCCCATTGTTAAGCTTTAGAAGACTTGATGATAAACGTCAGCAGATGATCCGTGAACGTCTTGAGAAGTTAATGAAGCTCCCTTCAATCTCAAGATCTATTTATGAGAAGGTAGAGTCTGCTTTAAAAGTCGTAAAGTAGTTGTTGATTGAAAGAGTAATAAAGTAATGTACGGATATAAACATTACAGATTTTCCCTGTCAATTGACAGGGATACTCTCCTGTCTGTTTATCAGGGTGCCGTAAAGAGGATCCGTGTCAGAACAGATGAGGGTATGGTTGTTGATCTTGATGCTAACCATCTAAAAGAGTTCACTTCTGATGATGGTATTCATGGCATCTTTGAGCTACTTACCACTCAGGAAAACAAGTTTGTAAAAATACAAAAATTAAATTAGAACTAATCCTTAAAAGCACGGTCTAAGTAAACAGATTCAAGATTTACAGACAAAAATTTTAAGTACATAGTTTTACAAAGCAAATTTACTGTAAGCAAAATTAGAGAAAGAATATGCAATTGATCCCTTATAGCCTGTACCCAACCTTTATAAGACCACTTCTGTTTTTACTAGATGCAGAAACAGCTCATGGTGTGATTATCAATAGTGCTAAATTCATGTCAAAGAATCCATGGAAAACTCTGTTCTCTCAGACTGTAGCTTTCCGTCCAGTCCAGATGATGGGATTACAGTTTAAAAATCCTGTAGGTCTTGCTGCAGGGCTTGATAAGAATGGTGATGCCATTGATTTCTTTGGAGCTCTAGGCTTTGGTCATATTGAGGTAGGTACTGTAACTCCTAAAGAACAGCCTGGAAATCCAAAACCAAGAATGTTCAGAATCAAAGGGGCTCAGGGTGTTATCAATCGCATGGGCTTTAATAATCTTGGAGTGGATTATTTAGTTGAGAATTTAAAAAAGCGCACTTATGACGGCGTTTTAGGTGTAAGTATCGGCAAGAACGAGACTACTCCAATTGAAAAAGCTGTTGACGATTACTTAATCTGCATGGATAAGGTTTATCAGTACGCTGACTATATCGCAGTCAACGTATCCTGTCCTAACACCCCTGATTTAACTAAGTTGCAGGCTCGTGAGCCTTTAATTAAGCTTTTAGAGCCATTAAAGAAAAGACAGGCTGAGTTAAAAGACAAGTTTAACAAGTACGTTCCTCTTGTTGTAAAAATCGGTCCAGATTTATCTGACGAAGCTATTGAGAGTATTTGTCAGGTCTGCCTGGATTTGGGTATTGATGGCATGACTTGCACTAATACCACTACACGTCGTGACATCATTCACGGTATGGAGCATGCAAGCGAGTGGGGAGGATTGTCAGGTGAGCCATTAAGAGTTGCAAGTACTCAGACCTTAGTTAAGGTAAATTCAATTCTTAAAGGTAAGATCCCTTTAATTGGTGTAGGTGGTGTTTCAAATCCTGTATCAGCTCGTGAGAAGTTAGAGAACGGTGCTACCTTAGTGCAGTTATATTCTTCATTAGTGTACAGAGGCCCAGCCGTAATTAAGAACATAGTTAACAACATCTAATCAAAAAGATAATTTAACCTAACTTAAGGTCAGTGCTAATCAAAGCTCTGACCTTTTTTCTTTTAATTACAAGAAAATCATTTTTAACTCTGAACCTTTCTTTAAAGGCATGCTGCAACTGTACAACTTTTAAAAAGATGTCAAATTAAAGTGTACCTTAAGCATAGAAACGAGCCTTAACAGGTGCGGAATAATGTTCAACAGTAAAACATAACACTTATTTTTTCAAATTTACTTATAGCTAAGCTGTTCTGATATATAAGCCATTATTAACTCAGTGAAAATATAAATTAATTTTACTGCACTATTTTGCATAAAAAATAAAGTGCAAGCTTATCAAAATTGATCAAATGTTAAAAATAAGATGCGAATTTGTATGTTATGTCAAATTTTGTTGACGAAAAGTTAATATTGAGTAAAATCAAAATCCGTAAGAGGAAACTAACTTCCACTTACCAAAATTTAAAATTAACTATGGGAAAATATATTATGAAAAAATCATTATTAGCTTTAGCTGTTGTTGCTGCTGCAACTTCTGCAAATGCTGCTACTGTATACGATAAAGATGGTACTTCATTAGCAGTTGGCGGTCGTGTTCAGTCTGTTGTTTACAATGGTAATGCAGCTGGTATCGCAGAGAATGACGCAGGTTTAGTTAACTCAGCTCGTTTAAACATCGCAGGTTCTACCAAGATCAATGATTCAGTTTCAGTATTCGCTTTCTCAGAGTGGAATATGGCTGATGGCAATACTTCAGGTCAGTCATGGGGCGATAGCATCAATACCCGTGAGCAGTATGTTGGTGCTGATTACGGTGATTTTGGTAAGATCTTAGGTGGTAAGACCTATGATGCTGCTAACGCTGTTTTAGCTGCAACTGACGTATTTGAGGACTTTGGTGCTCGTTTACAGGGCTCAATCAACGGTGACCGTCGTACCGGTATGTTCCGTTATGTTTATGACAACAACGGTATCTTTGGTTCTGTTTCATACCAGACTGCTGCTGATGATTCAACTGTTCAGGGTAGCAAGGCAGACGTTGAAGGCGGTTTTGCAGCTGCTGCTGGTTACACTTTTGATAACGTAGTATTTGGCCCATTATCATTCAAGGCTGGTTACTCATATGTTAAGGGTCAGGATGACAATGGTGATTACTTAGCATCTGCAATCAAGGGTGAGAAGAACTACAAATTTGACGACTTCAAAGTAATTTCAGCTTCTATCGCTTGGGGTTCAACCGATAACGGTTTATACATCGGTGCTTTATACAACACTCAGCGTGCAAAGCAGAGATTAAACTGGTCAGTTCCATCAACAAATTCATCATTAGCTGATAAGGTTAAGGGTTATGAGTTCGTTGTAGGTTATACCTTCGACAACGGTATCGGTGCATTCACTGGCTATAACTTCGTAGATCAGAAGAACAAAGTAGGTTCAATTAATCAGGGCACTGCTACAATCCGCCGTGTTCCTGTATACGTAAATTATGCAATCAACGGTAACTTCAACATCTGGGGTGAAGCTGAGTTCGATGCAAATTCATCAACCACTAAAGATGGTCAGAGACAGTATCCTGAATTTGAAACTGGTACCATGTTATCAGCAGGTGCTCGTTACACATTCTAATCTAATTTTGGTTAGATAACTTTCGATTCTTAAAGCCTCATCCTGAAACTTAGGATGGGGCTTTTTAAGTGGCCAACTCAAAATCACTTCAAAATCAAATCTTCTGCTATTACCCACTTTAAAATAAAAAAATTTGCGATACAAAGCAGATATTTAGCATCATTTCATTGATATTTGGTTGAACTTTTTACACAATCATCTACAACTATAAATATAAAAACAAAAAGCGCTATATCCTAATTAGGAATAATAATGAAAAAGTCACTAGTTTCTACAGCAGTTTTGTTGGTCATAGTGTCAGCTGCATCAGATGCTGCTACAGTTTATGATAAGGACGGTACTGCTCTTTCTATCGGAGGAAGAGTACAGTCAGTGCTGTTTAATGGTCATGATAACTATGCAGGTGATCATGATTCATCCTTAGTCAATTCTTCACGTTTATCCATCGCTGGTGAAACCAAGGTTTTAGACTGGGTTTCTACCTTTGCTTTTTCTGAATGGGATATGGCTGATGGCCACAGTAAGAAGATTGGTGACCACATCAAAGCTCGTGAGCAATATGTAGGCGCTGACTTTAAAGAATACGGAAAGCTCTTAGGTGGCAAAGCTTATGATTCTGCCCACAAAGTCATGATCTCATCTGATATTTGGGAAGAAGTTGGTACTCAGGCTGCTTTAGGTTTACATGGTGAAAGACGCAATGGCGTGATCCGCTATGATTACGACAATAAAGGCATCTTTGCTAGTGTAACTTATGAAACCGCAGCAGACGGTACTCCTTTATTTGGCAAATATCGTGATATCGAAAGTGGCGTAGGTGCAGCTTTAGGTTATACCTTTGATCATGTTGTCTATGGACCTTTATCTTTCAAATTAGGATTAAGCCACGTAAAAGGTCAGGATGATACAACCGCAATTAGCGATTTAAGATTTGATAAGGCAAATCACTATGCAGGTGCTTTATCATGGGGTGATCCACTGTCAGGCTTATATTTATCTACCACAGCCTATAAGATGAAGACTGATTTTACACAGGAAAATCCAAAATCAGACATCGATGCTAAAGGCTATGAATTTGTAGCAGGTTATACCTTTGATAACGGTATCGGCGTATTTGCAGGTTACAACTATTGGAAAGAAGATACCGATCATAAGAATGGGACTAAAGATACCTTCTCTTATAAGAGAATTCCGGTATCTTTAAAGTACGGTATCAACAGCAATTTCAAGGTTTGGACTGAAGCTGAGTTTGATGCTGGCTCTGATGTTAAAAAGAGCAAGCTAAAATCAGGAACTCAGTTTTCAGCAGGTGCTAGATACACTTTCTAAAAAAAGGAAAAAACGAGAATTAGACGACCTCCTCATTATCGACGAGGTCTTTTTTTTTTGATCATCGCTTGGGGTAAATACTCTTTGACGTTTTTCTTATCTTTAAGTATCAATAAAAATATCTTCAATCAAAAATATAGCTGTAGTGTTAACTACAGCCTTATTAGATCGTTTCTTTATTTTTTACTAAAGAACAGTTCTTATCTTAAGATCTTGCTTACCATTTTGATTAAAGGCATCTCTACTAAGTGATGAACAATCACGGCAAAGATAAAGATTAAAAGGCAAAGTAGGGCAACAAATATAAAGTTATGCTCAAAGACAAAGCTAATCTTTTGTAGATCGACATAGTCCTTTATTGCTCTAATCACAATGGTATGACCTAAAAAGATGGCATAAGAGTAGCTGCCTAAGACTACTGAGAACTTATTGTTAAGTAATCTTGAGACCAAACCTTTGTTTAATAAGAATAACCAGAATAAGCCTACAAAGCACAGCTGTAACCATACTCCACCTAAAGCACATCTAGTTAAATCAGGGAACCAGGTTTGTGCATTTAAAAATGGGATCTGCTCAGGTGGAATTGATAGACCATCTGGTACAGGAACACCTGTTGAGCCTGCATATAAACTTATCACGATGGCAATCAGTAAGATGGCTTCAACAATGCTTATTGCACAGGTCTTAACATTTGAATGCAAGTTTATCTGCACAGAGTTATCGTCTTTATGTAGAAGGTAGCTTTTGTAGATCTCACTTAAAAGGTAGCCAAAACCTACATAAGCAAAAGCTCTTACAAGTGGATAGATAAAAGGCACTATGATGTACATGTGTCTTGAGTACATGAATAGACAGATAAAGGAGATTGCTCCTATCACAAGATTTGCCTGCTCATGCTTTAGGGCTTTTAAAATACAGAAGTAAATTACAGAGACAAAGAACAGTACATTTACAAACCAAGCAACATACAGAATGGTTGCATCAGGACCAAAATGGTGAGTGTTCCAATCTAAGAGCAACAGTGAGTTGAAGATATTAACTGAAAGCGGATATTGATAAATATCAAAGCCTGTAGCTATATAGCCTATGAAGGTAAGGGCAATTACAAATGGAGCTAATCTTAACCATTTACGCAGAGCAAAGTGTAGGACAGTTTCTTCAGTATTGAGCTTGTAGAACAGGAAAAATCCTGACATTAAAAAGAACATCTCTACAGCTTGCCAGCCTGCTCCCCACTTTACAAGCCAAGAGTATTCCTCTGTTGAAGACAGATTCAGGTAAGCTAGATGCACTCCAACTACTGCAAAAATTAGCAGAAAACGCAAAAACTCGAGGTTCTTAAATCCTCTTTCACTATACTTTCTCATTTTGATTCCTAAGGTGAATAAATGTGTTAGATTTTATGTTTCCGTATTTTAGACAATGTTTTTTAAGATCAATGTTATAGATGTCACAGCAATAAAAATTCTTAGAAAGTTGTATTTTATAAATGACATAATGTTCTTAGATTAAGAGACAACATCACAGAGCTTTTACAACAGAGTTTCTACAACACAGAATTACATAAAAAGGAGCTGTCTTAATGGAGAGCAATACAGAGCTTACAACTATCTGTTATTTAGAGCAGCAGGGCAAATACCTGATGTTGCACAGAACCAAGAAGCAACACGATATCAATAAAGACAAATGGATTGGTATTGGTGGTCACTTTGAATATGGTGAGTCACCTGAAGAGTGTATTCAAAGGGAGATGACTGAAGAATGCGGTATTACATTATCTGATCCTGTACTGCGAGGTATTATTTCCTTTGTCTCAGATTTTCCTGTTTGCGTGTATATGTTTTTATTTACAGCTACAGCCTATAAAGGTGAACTTTTAAAAGACTGTAATGAAGGTGATCTTGAGTGGGTAGATAAAAACGAGCTTTTAAAATTACCTTTGTGGACTGGTGACAAGATCTTTTTAAAACTGTTAGGTACAAGAGAAGAGTTCTTCTCCTTAAAGCTTTGCTATGAAGGTGACAAGCTTGTAAAAGCAGTTTTAGATGGAAACGAGATTGATCCTAAAGCTTACTGCTAGTTTTGAGAATCAATGTGAAGCTAAGAAAATAGAATAAGGGACAAAACATGATAACTGTATATTGCTATGATAAATGTTCAACCTGTAAGAAGGCTCTAAAGTGGTTAGATGACAATGGTATAGAGTACCATCTAAAAGACATCAAATCAGAGCATCCTGATGAGGCTAGCTTAAAAGCAATTCATGAAAAGAGTAAGTTGCCTTTAAAGAAGCTGTTTAACACCAGTGGTCTATTGTACAAAAGCATGGGACTTGCTAAAAAACTACCAAATTTGAGTGAAGATGAGCAGTTTAAGCTACTCTCATCTGATGGCATGCTAGTTAAAAGACCTTTAGTTGTAGGGGACAACTTCGTGCTTATTGGCTTTAAAGAAGCTCAGTGGTCTGACGTGCTAAAGTAACAATAAAATCCATAATTTCTCTTCTTTTATGTGCCATTTAATTACTATATTCTTGAATAAATGGCACAATATCCATCCTTATCATCATTAAAATCGCTTATATAAGGTATTTCTTAACTATTTTTATATATATATAATAATATGAAAGTTCTTTTCATTTTTCTCTTGAATTATTTATATTGTTAGAATATACTAACTGCACTTAGTAATATGCAACTTAAGATAGTTGTTGCTAATTATATTTAATAGGAAATTTTATATCATGAAAAAATCATTATTAGCTTTAGCAATTATTGCTGCATCAACAACTGCAACTGCAGCAACTGTATATGACAAAGATGGTACCTCATTAGCTGTTGGTGGCCGTGTTCAGGCTGTAGTTTACAATGGCAAAGCAGATGCTGCTGAGATTGCAGAACACGATGCTGGTTTAGTTAACTCAGCTCGTTTAAACATCGAAGGCAACACCAAGGTAAATGACTATGTATCAGCATTTGCATTCTCAGAGTGGAACATGGCTGATGGCAACAAGTCAGCAACAGGTGATAGCATCAATACTCGTGAGCAGTACGTTGGAGCTGATTTTGGTGATTTCGGTAAGATCTTAGTAGGTAAGACCTATGATGCTGCTAACGAAGTTTTAGCTGCAACTGACGTATTTGAGGACTTTGGTGCTCGTCAGCAGGGCTCAATCAACAATGACCGTCGTACCGGTATGTTCCGCTATGTATACGACAACAACGGCTTCTTCGGTTCTGTATCTTACGAGACAGCTGCAGATGAGACTACTGTTCAAGGTGAAGATTATGATGTTGAAGACGGTTTCGCTTTATCAGCAGGTTACACCATTGATGACGTAGTATTTGGCCCATTATCATTCAAGGCAGGCTATTCATATGTTAAAGGTCAGGATGATTTCACTAAGACCATTAAAGTTGACGATGATGGTTGGTCTTTAGGTTCATTTGATACATTCAAAATCATTTCAGCATCTATCTCATGGGGATCAACCGATAACGGTTTATACATTGGTGCTTTATATAACACTCAGCGCATGAAACAGAGAGCTAACGGCTTTACCTATGATGATGGTGTAAATGAGCCTGTTTCTGTTTATGGTACTTCAAATTCTTCATTTGCAACCAAAGTTAAGGGCTATGAGTTTGTTGTAGGTTATACCTTCGAAAATGGTATCGGGGCTTTCACTGGTTATAACGTATCTGATGTTAAGTTAAAAGAAGGTTCATTCAATGAAGATTCAGCAATCTACCGTCGTGTTCCTGTATATGTAAACTATGCAATCAACGACAACTTCAACATTTGGGGTGAAGCTGAGTTTGATGCAAATTCCACCTCTGAAAAAGATCACCAACTTCCAGGCGGTGAGACTGGTACCATGTTATCAGCTGGTGCTCGTTATACCTTCTAATTTGAAAATCTGTTAACCATAGAAACTGTGTTAGGGCGGGGTTAAAACAACTCTCGCCCTTTTTTACGCTATAAGCCTCTTTTGGCTTTATATGGCATCACTCAACAATTAAAATCCAGCCTTCTTTATATCTTGATCCCATCTAATAACAGTTTATTAAGCCATAGAAGGCAATCTTAACAATCATAAGGACTTATCCATCTAGCATATGCTATAAACGCACCAGAAGGGCTGTATGTCGTCTAGCATAGACAAATATCAAGCAGATCTTATCAATTAGCATGTTTAGTTTGATTTGTGATTGCTCTCATCAGCAAAAGACATTGATGAATCGATCTTCATAAGATAAAGAGCTTCAGCAATGAAGCTTGTACATATCTAAAGGGGAGTCATGAAATGATGAGAGTGGAATGGATGACAGGAGCAAACAGGATTATTTTAGAGATTGAAGAGTGCTTATTCAGAAAAAATAAGCTTCAAATCAATGAAAAAGTGAGTATCAAAATGGAGCAAATCTAAATTTGCAAAAATTAAAGAAAATCTCAAAAAATCTTGATAAATGGCGTATATAAGCTGTTTGTATCCTTGCTATAAAAATAACTTATAGGTGGTGATAAGAAAATAGAATATACAAGAAAAATATGAATATCGTTATATAAAAATTGCAATTTACTGTTTATATAGGTGATTTTAAATGTTCTTTTGAAGTCTTTTAGTCTTTACATGTAATCAGTAAAAAGTGTAGTACAGCTGTGTTGTTATTGCATAGTAGCACACTGTGATTATTCAAAACTAAAAACTTTAAACAAAGATGCAAAGGATGTTTAATGAAGTAATAAATAATAAGACAAAGAGAGTAGGAATAGTAGAACGTAAGTAATATGGTAACTTTATAAATAATAAGAAATAATTAAGGAGTGATTTAATAAATAATCATGAGTAAAAGAAAATAGGGGAGTTGTTTTTAAACATTAAAAATGTAAATTATGTGATAAAGGGATCGAAATTTAATATTTGTAAAGTATAAAAAGCAAAAAAATCGATTTTTGTATTTCATTTTTTGAAAAAGTAATATAAAATGAAATCAAATTACAACAAATATAATAAGGACAGCAAAAACAAATGGTTATCAATCCTCAAAATGATTGCACATGGACGTTCCAAAACGGCATCCTCAGCATCAATTTAACAACAGATGAAGGTAAATCATATTTATTTAAAACCCATTTCTCTGTTGATGATTTATACATGAAACCAGAAGTTAATGCGTCTTTTACCATTAAAGAAGGTGAGTTACTGACTTACTATCTAGAAGGTATCAACAAGATTTTAAAGGATGAGGGTAGTGCCCTTGATCTTGGAATCAATGCTGTTGCTTGTGAACAGTATACAAAGCCGGCTATACCTACTTCTAGATACTTTATTATGGGTTCACAGAGAGAGTATGAAGTACTCGAAGGTGATGTTGTTTCGGTATATACCAACGAATTTAAGTGTGGTGATTGCGTAGTGCTAGAACCACGAGATGCAGATGGTCTTACAAGACTGATGCTTCTAAACAGAGAGCTGTTATTAGATGTTAAGCAGCACAGAGGTTACTCATTAGGTCAGATGATCAGAGTTGATCCTGAGTGTGTATTTGAATTCAGAGAGCTTAACAACCGTAGAAACAGTCATAAATATGCTTAAAAAGGTTTAATTTTTCTCCTAATTTGCTGTAGTTCTTAACGTTAGTTAAGACCATTCTCTCCCTCAAGGACGCTCCATCCAAGAGGGATTTTTTTTGCCTCCTGGAGTCATCAAAAGTCTAGCTAATTACAGTCCTCAAATGATCAAGAAATTGTCCACATAAAGCTTAATAAGGTCAGTATGGGGTTGATCTAAAAGTATCAGTACATATACCTTTGAGTATCCACATAACACACTATAACAGTCTCTAATATGATTGTCTTTAGTGATCTTGAAAGAATGATCCTATTGAAGGTAAGAGTGGAGTATAGCTGTATAAAATGTGGAATACTAGAAAGTTTTCAGGCTACTGTAGAAGCAGTAGCCTGAGAGTTTGCTGTAGTCTTTCGACCATTCTCGATCTGATTTATGAACCAGATCTTTTCGTGTAATTAAATCTTTAGAGTTGAAGTCAGAAACTGTTGAGATCTTGTTGATCCATGTCTTGAAAGTAATATTTAGTGACTTATTACCTTCTAAAAATATCTTCTAATCACAATATAACATGATCCTCTTTAAATAAGTTATTGATGTTATAAAGAACTAGCAAAATATGTGATCTTTATAATAAAAAATTGATCTTACTAGACACAAAGATAGGAGTGAACTTTACGAAAGTTAACGAAAGAAATGAACCTGATAATGTCTAAAATACTTGATTTTGAAAGTCATTGAACAAAGTTATTAAGATTATGTCTGAAAATATCAG
>ERZ1026876.21-NODE-21-length-100275-cov-7.786719_pt1 | contig 100275 bp, 65 predicted proteins | sample MGYA00380168_ERZ1026876 | MGnify/ENA primary metagenome ERZ1026876 (study PRJEB33269, sample SAMEA4719804) | human gut metagenome | biome: human-associated habitat; feature: organic feature; material: feces | place: Cameroon | collected 2013-10 ... | reverse complement strand
GCGTTCTATTGGTACCTCGGCATTCCAGGTGCGCGAAACCATTCGCACCTAGAATGCCATAGGCTTGATAGTTAGCGGGTTACCCTTCCAGGTGCGATTATATTCGCGCACCTGAGTGTTATGGGCATATTCTGGAATGGTATGCTGGGCATTCGGGTTGTTATTCCTTCCGCGTTTTTTGGAAGACCGCGACGAAATTATCGAATGGATGAAGGCACAGGAATCTTGATTTTTTGCTATTTTTGCACCGCGGATTTGTAAGCGTCTGGAATAGCGTCTGAAGAATCCGGGCTTGGCAGAGCCCGTACTCCAAAGATGATATTCAATTAAAAATCAAAATTTTATGCAGACGAGACAAATCTCTGGACGGTTGACGTTCACTATCCTCTCAATCAGTCTTTTGACGGTTATGGCCGGGGCGGCGATGGCACCGGCACTTTGGGCGGTGAAGGCGCATTTCACAGGCAAACCGGATCTCATTATCCAATTCATTGTCAGCCTTCCGGCGCTTTTCATCATTGTCACCAATCTTTGTTTCCCGCTCTTGTGCAGAGTCGCAAAAACCAAGAGCATCGCCGTGGCTGGCCTTGTCCTGTACGTCGTCTCCGGCACCGGAGCGTTCTTCCTGGAAGACATCTCGGCGATACTCATCCTGCGAGCCTTGCTGGGTGTGTCGGTAGGCATGATAATGCCGTTGTCAACGGGACTGTTGTCCTACTATTTCCCGCCCGAAGACCAATCCCGCTTGATGGGACTGTGCGCCGCGATGAACCAGATCGGCGGAGTGATCGCCACGCTGATCGCCGGAGTGCTGGCCAAAGTCGGATGGAACTATGCCTTCCTTGTATATTCAATGGGACTTTTTGTGCTGGTTCTTGTGCTTCTGTTCCTGCCCAATGAAAGGCTGGACGCTCCTAAAGGTTCCGGAGGCTTCATCCACAATCTCAAGAGGTTCTATCCTTCCGTCCTCGGGATGCTGTTACTGATGATCTGCTTTTTCATATTCCCGACAAATTTTTCGGCAGTCTGCGTCAGGATGACAAACTTGGATCCGATAGCGGTGACGATCATCATGGTCGCACTTGATGTGGTCGCGGCGCTGGTGGGTTTGGTGTTCGGCGGGATGATGAGGTGGTTTCGGCTGTCAGTCAAGTACTTCGCCCCGATGTTCTTCTTGTTGGGCTACCTCTGTTTCGCTCTCTCCCAAAGCCTTCCGTCCCTGCTTGCCGGTTGCCTGTTCATCGGTATCGCCAACGGCATCGGAGTCCCTTATCTGAACACGATCGCCTCGATCAAGGCAGGACAGGACGCCGTCACGACGGTGATGCCTCTCCTCTCCGCCGCCCTCTATGCCGGGCAGTTCCTTTCCCCTCTGGTGGCCACCCCGCTCGCCGCCAAATTCTTTCCTGACAATGTTTTAGGAATATATTGGATCGCCTGCGCCTTCAGCATTCTCTTCCTTCTCGAAGTCTTCGCCACCCGGCATTCCCAGGCACTGCCGCCAGAAGAATAGTCCTGAGGATTGAATATTCAAGCAAAACAGCTTCTTAGAACGGTATCTGAATATTCAGGATTATGACTTCGCCGGAGGAACCGCCGGTCGCTGATTGTGACGTGTTTGGCAACTCGTTGTTAATGAATATATTCGTAAATGCTGTCCTCTCGAAATGACCGGCGGCTTTTTGGAAAAATATGATAATCAGCGGATTGGCGTTTTTGGATGATTCGCGTTATCTTTGTATCCTTATCAAAAGAAAGGATGACAGCAAAGGAACGACTTGAGCAGGAATATGCCTCATTGGCCGGGAGTGTCGGATTCGATGCGGGAAGCATTGACAGGGGGCGTGTCGGGGATATTGTCCGAGACATCGACAGGATGGCTGTGCTGACCAATAGTGCGCTTGCGATATACGACAACACCCGGATGGAACATATTTATGAGTCGCCCGCACAAAAGGACTGCTTCAGGGGAGAGGACGGGAGTTATGACGGGATAACCATCCATCCCGAAGACTATGAGGTAGTTCTGAAAGATGCCATCGCCTCTACAAAGTTCGTCTTCAAGAATAACCGCAATGCTCTGAATCTAAGGATGATCCGGACATACAGGGCGTTCGCCTACGGCCGGTTCAGGAATATCACGGAGCGGTTTATCCCGTTGGAGACCGATGCGGAAGGGAACATCTGGCTTCTGCTGAGCGCTGTGGACATTTCCGTGGACCAGACTTCTACGGCTAATGTGAAGTCGATCATTGTCGACAAAGGTTCAGGTGATGTCTTTTCGCTTTCCGACAAGTTATATTCATACGACAAGATTCTGTCAGACAGGGAAATGGAGATTCTGAGGCTCATCGCGCAAGGGAAACTGAGCAAGGAAATCGCTGACATCCTGCACATAAGCGTGGCCACGGTCAACACCCACCGCCGGCATATTCTCCAGCATCTCAACGCCGACAATTCCGTGGAGGCCCTGAACCACGCGCGCTCCTTGGGGCTGATCTGACATATTCATTTTATTGCTACTGAATATTTTGGTGTGGGGCCGCCGTGCCAATACTGAAAAATCAGTATTGCCGCAGACAGCGCGTAACCTTACTTTTGCATCAAAATTTAAACGTAAGATGAAAAAAGTTTTGTTTGTGCTTTTTGCGGCAGCGCTTATGGCGGTTCCCGCAAACTTGTCCGCCCAGCCTTCCGTTGAGGCCGGCTATGTTAATTCCGTTCAGAAAATGAAAGCATCCGGCAGCACTGTGTCCGGTACCACCAACGGTGTCTATGTGGGAGCGAACTGGAATCTCGAATTGAGCAAAGTCTTCAGCCTGACACCTGGCGTGTACTATGAGTCCCTTACCACCAGCGATTACAAGTTCTCTTTCGCATCTGGTTCGGTTCAGGAACATTACGCCAACGTTCCGGTTCTCCTTAACGCCGGAGTGAACCTTGGGGACAACGTCCGTCTGTTCGCCTTTGGCGGCCCGACACTAAGCCTCGGCATAGCCGCCTCAACTTCTGTCGATTCCGGAACAGGCAAGGGTGGCAACCGAAAGAAACACAACCTCTATTCGGATGATGACTACAAGCGTTTCGATGTACTTGCCGGCGGCGGTCTTGGAATAGAGGTGAACCATCATTTCCGCTTCACGGTCGGCTACAACGCCGGTCTGCTGAACCGCACCTCATTGGATGGCGCCACCCTCAAGCGCAACCAATTGAAAATCGGAGCCGCCTTCGTTTTCTGATGACAGACCGGTTTGACAGCATCGTCCCCACAGGCTTCCCATAATCGACTGTGGGGATTATTGTTATTTCATAGCCCCCATCCCCTTGATCTTGTGATCTTGCGCGGTTATCCATCCATTCTGGAAGCGCGGCATCCCCATAGAATGAGTCGATACCGAAAATGGCGTGTTTTATAATGTGCTGTTAATGAATATGTTCGGGAATGCCGCCCTCTCATAATGACCGGCGGCGTTTTCTATGTTTCTGAAAAAGAACAAGTTGGTCCCCACGCTTGGCCGAGCCGTCCATCAGGTGTCCTGCGCGGAGATATTCATAATCTGGGCTTTACCCGCACTGCCATCAGATGGAACGAGAAAGATATGCACGAAAATATAATGCGCTGCTACGACTCCTGAAGAGGCCTCACGGCTGCTGGAGATGGTTTACGGCCGCCGAATACTTGAAGGCCGTTATTCTGATTGGCTGGTGAACGCGTTGGAGAATTGCGATACCGGCCGGGACCGGCTTCGCGCTCCATTGGTCGGAACCAAGGCGTTGATCGGACACAAGACCGGGACTGGCGACAGGAATATGCGCGGGGAGATTATCGGAGTCAATGATGTCGGCTTCATTGTTCTCCCTGACGGAAGACATTACAGCATTGCCATATTCCTGAAAGATATTAAGGGCGACCTAAAAGAGGCGGAATCCTGCATCGCCAGGATTTCCAAGGTGGTTTTTGAATCATTAACTTTGCGGTGTCATAGAAAGTCAGGACAATGAATATCACGACATTATCAAAACAGGAACGGAGCAATGACGTCATCTCTTCTTTGACAGGTCTTTGGAACAGATCGGTCAGGGTGACACATAACTTCCTGTCGGAAAAGGATTTTGCGAATCTGGAACCGTATGCGGGGCAGGCTCTGGCGGAAGTTCCCGTGCTTGCCGTAGCGGAGACTGAGGACGGAGTCGCGGGCTTTATCGGCCTCAGTGAGGATAAGATTGAGATGTTGTTCATTGATCCGGCCTTCATCGGAAAGGGTATCGGCCGCAAATTAGTTGACTGGGCGATAAACGAGAAAGGCATCCGTCTCATAGACGTGAACGAGCAGAACACATATGCTGTCTCTGTTTACACCCATTGGGGCTTCAAGACCTATGACCGCAGCGAGATCGACGATCAGGGTAATCCATTTCCGATTCTCCGGATGAGGCTGGCTTGATTCGTTTGAATATTTTTCCTCTCAAAGGACATTTCAAACAAATCAAAACTTCTATGGCAGAGTCAAAGTGAGTGTGTCAGTTCGCCATCAGGACTTCCTTGTAGCTCTCCGGCAGGGAGACAGGGGACAATGTCTTCGTTTTCCAGTCGAGATCCTGGACCTGTGTGGCTATTCCGGAAGCGATATTCAGCAGGATATGGTCCGGGCGGTCGGGATGGACATTGGCCGAGAGGATTCTGACGGATTTGTGGGTGTAGATTGGCTGCTCCATCTCTCCGGTCTCGGTGTTGACAATCCTGAACAGGCTGGGGCCTCCTTCAAAAGTGATGATGTAGCCCGCGTCCTGCCCGACCCGGAACGGAATGACGGCGTCGGCGTCAAGTTCCTCAATCTTCCTTAAGCTCTCCTTTCTTAAAATGACGGTAGCCCATTTCCCGTTGCCTTCGTTTGCGGAAAACAGATAGGAGTAGATTCCTTCTTTTTCTGAATATGTCCCTGGATAGTCACCGAAATATTCCGGTTTCAGCCCTTCCGGGAGGTCGTATTTAGGCTGGACAGGAGCCGGCGTGCCGGAGGATTTTGTCATATAGTCCGCGCAAACCTCAACCGGCAAGTTGTTGAAAGTGCAGACATTGTCCCGGCAGCAAAGTGCGGCGATCATATTCGTTGGAGTTCTGGACAGTGCGATCGCATTGCCGCTCAAGTGCTCGGTCTTGCCTGTGAAGAAGTTGAGGAACACCGCGCTTCGGTTGCCGTCCTCCTCGGCGAGGCCGCAGAGTCCGAAAGAGCGGGGTGCGTTTACCACCGAATGAATATTCCCGGAAAGGACGGCCGTGAAGGATTTCCTCCCGAGGCCATTCTCGTCCAGAATGTAACCATCTACACTCTTATCTTTTATTCCGTAGAGCCTCAGGTCTTTAGGTGCCTGCCCGTCTGTTATATTCAAAGATCCTATCTCCTGTGTTTTTCCCTCCCGCGTAAGGGTCACGTCCACTCTTGCCGCAGGGTATCTGTAAGGCAACAGCACTTCGATACGCGTTGGCTCAACACTCACGATTTCGGCATAGATGCCGCTGGCTTTTCCGACCGGAATCAGCTTGTCGCCCGTCTCCCAAGAAAAGCTGAGCATCACATTGTCCGTCTGCCTGTACCCCTCTCCCAGAAGATGGATGGCATCCCCCGGCGCGAGAGTCTTCCCTTCTTCCTGCAGGCTCGCATCGCTGATTATCAGTTCCTTTTCGGACACGAACGCCTTGCTGCACCCGATCATCGTGGCCACCATAACGGCGCAGAGGATCGCCTTGATGAATATGTTGGATTTCATTCGCATAGTTCAAATTAGTAATAAGTGCAAATTTATAATATTGTTCCCGAAAAAGATGTATATTAGCGAACAAAATGAACTGCTATGCGGAAACTTATGATATGCGCGCTGTGCGTGCTTTTGTCTTTGTCGGCGAGGGCCGGGTTTGTCGATGGGATCCGGATCGGCGGGTATGACAGGCCGTTCATAGTCACCATTGACAATGAGGATGTCTCAATGCCTGCGACTTCCTGCTTTGTCGCAGGTCTGTCTTCGGGCTATTACACGGTGGAGGTTTACGAGTCTCGTTCGATGTCGGACGATGACATCTGGAAAGGTCGTCTGCTTTACAGTAAACGGGTTTATTACAATGGAATAGGGATTATGGACATCCGTATTGACGGTGGCTCTTCGGCCGGAGGCGGGCACAACGGACATTGGTCATCCGTGTTCGGAAAGAATGTGATGTCCGCAGATGTGTTCGCCGACTTCTACCAACGGATGAAGGACGAGGCGTTTGGCGACGGAAAGAACAAGTTGATCAGAACCGCCCTCGCCAACACGGCCTTCACCACGGACCAGTGCGAGCGCCTCATCGACCTTTACTCCTTCGATGACGACAAGGTCGAGTTCCTGAAGTTGGTCTATCCCAATGTTGTTGACAAGGAAGCCTTTTTCCGCGCCATCGACAAACTGACCTTCCTCAGCAGCCGTGACAAGGTCCGGGACTTTATCCAGGCCTATAATAATCATTGAGAATATGCGCTTTAGGCTTGCAATCCATAGAAAACCTCCTATCCGCCGGATTCCTCGGTGATAAAATGAGGGAGAACGTTACTCAAAAGGGTAGCCAGCTACTCTCCGGAAACGAAAAGAAGCAGAGCTTATCGAAAGCATATCCAACGACTTCAAAAAAGTCCGTAGCCAGCCACTCTCCGGAAACGAAAAGAAGCAGAGATGCTTTCCCAAAAGTGCTATGCAAGTCTCCGCCAGATACCGGATAACCTTTCGGAAGCGAAAAAAGGGAAAAACGTCTCCCAAGAGTGTTCAGCAATACCCTCGGGAGACAAAAAGCGGGGGAAACGATTCCCAAGAGTGTGGGATACACTCTTGAGGAGCAGAAAAGGCAAAAAGTGTTGCCTGAGGGATTAGCCGCAAGCCAAAAGTGCTAAGTCCGATAATCATTGAGGTTTAAAAGGACATTCGGTAAAATAAAATCATTACATTTGCAGGATGAAAATGAACGAATATATTCATAGGATATGAAAAAAAGTTTTGTGATTATGGCTTCAGCGCTTGCGATGGCGGCCTGCGGGCCAAAACAGCAGGTGGCTACGGTTCCGGCCATTGACCTTGCGAACCTTGACACCACGGTCTCTCCGGCGGTTGATTTCTATCAGTACTCGACCGGCGGATGGCAGAAGAACAACCCTCTCAAGCCTGAATATGCCCGTTTCGGCTCATTCGACCAGTTGAGGGAGAACAACGTCAAGAGGCTCAACGACTTGTTCGCCGATATGGGAACTTTGAAAACGGAAAAAGGCACGGTTGAGCAGAAGATTTCCGACCTTTACAAGCAGGGACTTGACTCCACAAGGCTGAACGCCGAGGGCGCGGCTCCTTTGAAGAAATATGTCGATGAGATCTACGCCGCGGCTGACAAGGACGCTCTCGTGAAGATCATCGCGGGGCTTCATAATGTCTCCGAAAGCTCGTTCTTCGGTGCTTACGTGATGTCTGACCTCGCCGACAGCGACAACCAGATACTCTATCTCGGACAGGGCGGACTCGGAATCGGCGACCGTGACTATTATGTTGAGGCTGAGAACGCCGCCATCAAGGAAGGTTACCGTAACTTCCTGGCTAAAGTGTTCTCACTGACCGGAGTGGCCGAGCCGGAGAAAGCTGCCGCCAATGCTCTCGCGGTCGAGGATGTCCTCGCCACCAACTCCTGGACCAGCGTTCAGGAAAGGAATATCCAGGCTCAGTACAACCCTTGCAGCACCGAGGAACTCATCATGAATTACCCTGGCTTCGACTGGAAACTCTACTTCGAGACCAGAGGAATCGCCGACCAGCAGAAACTGATCGTCAGCGAACCTTCGTTCTTCAAGGCTTTCTGCGAATATTTCGGCGGAGCTGACCTCGCTGTCCTCAAGGACTATGTGGCCGGCCAGCTCATCCAGGGCGCGACCGGATCTCTCAGCGATGACTTCTACACCGCGTCATTCGATTTCTTCAGCACCCGGATGTCCGGCATCAAGGAGCAGAAACCTCGCTGGAAGAGGGCCATGCAGGTTCCGAACAGCATCCTTGGCGAGGCTGTCGGCAAGATGTACGTGTCAAAATACTTCCCGGAGTCCTCAAAGACCAAGATGCTGGATCTCGTTGATAACCTCAAGAAGGCCTTCAGCCAGCACATCGACGAGCTCGACTGGATGAGCGATTCCACAAAGACCAAGGCCCACGAGAAACTGGACAACTTCACAGTTAAGGTCGGCTATCCTGACAAATGGAAGGATTACTCGACCCTTGACATCGACCCGGAGAAGAGCTACTACGAGAACCTCCGCGCCGCCGGTGCATGGTACACAGCCGACAATATGTCCAAACTCGGCAAGCCGACCGACAAGACCGAATGGGGAATGTCTCCTCAGACCGTCAACGCCTACTACAACCCGACGACGAACGAGATCTGCTTCCCTGCTGCCATCCTTCAGCCTCCGTTCTTCAACGCTGACGCGGACGACGCTGTCAACTACGGCGGAATCGGAGTCGTGATCGGTCACGAGATGTCCCACGGATTCGATGACCAGGGACGACTCTTCGACAAGGACGGGAATATGGCCGACTGGTGGACGGCGGAGGATGCCGAGAAGTTCAACGCCAAGGCCAAGGTGCTTGTGGCCCAGTTCGACGAGGTTGAGGTCGTGCCTGGCGTACACGCCAACGGCCAGCTCTCCCTCGGTGAGAACATCGGAGACCACGGCGGACTCAGCATCGCCTACACAGCCATGAGGAACGCCATCGCCGGCAAGAACATCGGCCTGATCGACGGCTTCACCCCGGATCAGAGGTTTTACCTTTCCTACGGTGCGATCTGGGCGCAGAACGCTACCGACGAGGAGAAGGTGCGCCTTACGAAACTCGATGTCCATTCTCTTGCCGTGAACAGAGTCAACGTGTCTCTGAAGAACTTCCAGACATTCTTCGACGCTTTCGGCATCAAGGAGGGCGATCCGATGTGGCGGCCTGAAAGCGAAAGGGTTCACATCTGGTAAAAGTTTCAATCGGGATAGGTCTGGAATATTCATTAGCGATTATCCGGAAGTTGTGAAGCGGCTTCAGTGGCCTGTCCCGGCACAAGCATATTCATAAAGGAATAATTTTTTGGACGCGTCAAGGTTCATAGCCGGACGCCTCCGTTTCGGAGGAAGGATAGCGATGGTCTCCATCGCTGTCTCTTTCCTCATTATGATTGTTTCCGTCTCCGTCTCGTCCGGCTTCAGGAACGAGATCCGGGACGGTATTTCCGATCTTACGGGCGATGTGCAGCTGATGCCGGTGGATATGAACTACATCAGCGAGGCATCCCCGATTTCGATCAAACAAAGTTTTATACCTGACATAGAGGCGATTCCGGAAGTAAAGGATATCACTCCGGCTGTCTATCGCGCTGGAATCGTCAAGAAAGGCGAAAGCATCCACGGCGTTCTGTTCAAAGGAACTCCGCGTGAGAAATCTGAATCCGACACAGTGAGACTCGGTGTCTCCATCCCGGTCAGGTTGTCTGATATGCTTGGCTTGAAGGTTGGCGACAAACTTCTGACTTACTTTGTAGGAGAAAAGGTCAAGGTACGAAACTTTAACATTATCGATGTCTATGAAGGAGTTATGGACGGCACCGATAATATTGTCGTTCTTGCTGACATCGCTGATCTCCAGAGACTTGACGGATGGTCTTCCGATGAGGCTTCCGTGTTGGAGCTGACGTTGGAGCCTGATGCCAAGACCGATGCCGGAATGCGTGCCGTCACTGACAAGGTGGGTCATATCGCATTGGAGAAGACCGGGGAGGATGATGACACACTGATCGCTACTTCCGTGATCAGCCGCTATCCCCAGATTTTCGACTGGCTGAACCTTATAGATTTCAACGTGCTGTTCATCCTTGTCCTGATGACCATAGTCGCCGGATTCAACATGATCTCCGGGCTTCTGATAATGCTGTTCCGCAACATCTCCACCATAGGTACGCTCAAGTCATTGGGAATGACTGACAAATCTATCGCCAAGGTCTTCCTTCGGGTGGCTTCCGTGATAGTGTTCAAGGGAATGTTGGCCGGGAACGCCGTGGCGCTGCTTCTATGCGGGATCCAGAAATGGACCCACGTCCTGAAACTGAACCCTGAGAACTATTTCGTGCCGTATGTCCCGGTGAGCGTCAATCTACCGGCCGTGCTTGCCGCTGACCTGCTTTCCTGGCTGGTCATCATGCTCCTGCTCCTGATCCCTTGCCTGTTCATCTCCAAGGTCGATCCGGCTCAGACTGTCAGGACTCAATAGGATTTCCCCGGCATCCACGGTCTCTCTTGCCGGCGTCAGCGCGGTGTCCGCAGGCTGAACCTTGTATCTCGGCGTTGTGCCATTGAATATGTCGTACTGGTTCAGCACGGCCTTGACGTAGGCCATGGTCTCTCTTCCCTTGAACTTCCCGTATCTGACATCCTCCACGAACTTGATGGAGTCCTGGCTCATCTGCGGCAGCACGGCGCAGAGACTCTCCCATGTGGACGGATTGACTCCTTGGGAACGTGCCAGGTTGATGCAGTCATAGATGCGGCCTTCTCCGGCATTGTAGGCGGCAAGTGTGAACTTCACAAGTTCCTCGTTGTTCAAGGCGGTGTCTCTGAACTTGTTCTGCAGTCTGGCGATGTAGGCGGCGCCGGCCTCGATGTTCTCCTTCGGATCCAGAAGATTCTCAATGTCATAGCGGTCGGCTGTGCGAGGCATCATCTGCATGAGACCCAGCGCCCCGCGTGGGGAGCTGGCCTGGATTCTGAACCGGGACTCGCTCCAGACCAGGGCGGCGAACAGTTTCCAGTCCCATCCGATCTTTTTAGCGTTTTCCTTGATAATCTCATCGTAGGGGCTGATGATTCCGGCCTTCTTCCTCACGCCTTTGCGGTAAGGGTTGTAGCCGTTGAAGAAACGGTCGTGGACGTAGGCATGTTCATTGGTTCCGTTGAAGCTGTTCATCCAACGGATGATCTCCTTCTGCCTTCTTTTGTCGGCTTTCACCACCCAGGCGGCTTTGCCGTCCCCTATCGGAAAGGACATGACCTCTCCTTTTTCTGAATATGCCGGTGTCTCGGACGAAGGCACGACGAGGATGTCGAGGCTGTCCAGAAGCAGGGAGTCCAGATAAGGCGCGTCCGCATCGGCGAGGAAAATCATTGCAGAGTCTTTGAGGTGGGCGGCGAGGCGCTCGGTCATTTCGTAGCAGTAGCCGGTCAGGAATCCGTCCGACATCTTTTCCTGGAGCTTGATGGCGCATCTGACCGGGCTTCCGCAGAAGACGGAGCCTGACTCTTTCCGGTTGCGTCTTATCTCGCCTAATGGAATGATTAGAAGAACCAACAAGGTTGGTATCATGTACTTGAGAAATTTCTTCGTGACTCTTTTCAATCCCATAGGCAGTGAGTGCATTAATTGAATCCGCCGAGCCCTCCGGCTCCACCGCCGGAACCTCTGCCGAAGCCACCTCCGAAGCCGCCGCCGAAACCGCCGCCTCCGCCGCTGCCACCGCTGCCGGAGCCTCCGGAAAGTCCAGAGCCGGCGTTGACCGCCTTGTTGCTCCTTGGCTGGATGTAGAAAGGCCAGTAGACCCCTAATTTTATGCAGCTCTGGGTGCGGATGTAGTGGTGGGCGCTGAAATAGTCAGCCTTGTCCATTGGCCAACCGTTCCCGATGTTCTGGATTTTCACGAATATGCACGCTCTTTTCCACTGCACGTTAACGAACCCGTCGATCACCGGCCCGTTGCTGTACTTCTCCTCTTTCTGGTTGTGGAACGCGCCGACAGCCGGATTCCAGGCCGGAGAGTAGAACTTTGTGTTGTACCATCCTTCCGCTCCGATCTGCATCTGCATGATGTTCTTCTTTACGTCGAACTGGATGTAGAGTCTGGAGTTTATCGCCAGTTTAGGCAGCGGCAGCACATCCTCGTCGGATGAGATCTGGAACAGGAACCTGTTGTCCAGGCGGACAGGCCCGAGCGCGAAATTCTTGTCAAGGGAAGCGCTGAGGATGCTCATCGGAGAGTTGTTCTGGCGCACCACTCCCGTGGTGTCGTAGTAGATGTTGCCGGAAAGCAGCGCGTAGCCCACCCTTGCTCCCAACTTCCATCTTGGTACGCTCAGGCCGCCTTGGAGTCTGGTGGTAGAGATCTTCCCGAAGTCATTGTCCCACCTGTAGTGGTTTGAATAGTAGTGCTGGTGGTAGTACTCAGGCTCTTCCAGCGATGTGTCGAAATGAAGGTCAAGGGTGACCGGACTCTTTCTGGCGCGCCGGAACGGATGGAAGTCCAGTCTTGCGTTGGCCTTGACCGACATGTCGTTCATCTGGTCTCCCAGGAACACATAGTCGCCGGTGGCGTCCCAGTGGATGTAGTCTTTCAGTTGTCCCTCGACACCCGCATAGACAAAAGCCGAGTTCCACACCGTGTTGGTCGTCCCTTTCAGGAATGTCGGATCCAAGGAGCTGAAACTCAGGATCCTGTTGCCGATACCTCCGTTCAGTTTCGAGACGATCGCCTGGTCGGACCAAGGCTGGAGCCTTATGAAAACCCTGTTCTCCAGCTTCCTCACGCTGACCGAGTCGAATGAGCTGGTCGGATGATAGTTGAAGACGTTGTTGTAGAATTTCCGTCCGACCTCGTCAGTGATCTGATCCTCATAACTCCTTCTGAACACGGAATACTCACTGCTGTGGCCGATGAAGGCGGTCGTGACCCTGTCGTCTTCCAGGGTGTCCGCCGCCTGCCTGGCCTCCCTCCTCAGGGCGACGATGCTGTCCAAGGATGCTATCATGACCGTGTCACCGGATGCAACGATGCTATCCCTCAGAGCCTTGTCAATCTTCTTTTCCCGGATGTTCTTGATGAAGGTGAACGGAATCCTGTACTGCTGGTCGATGAAGTAGGTGTTCCGGATCACGGAAGAGGACGCCTTGCTCAGGTAGACCGGGTACTCTCTGGCATCGAGCGTGGTGTCCCTGACCATGGAGTTGTCGCTTGTTCCTCCGTTCTCGTTCCTCATGATCTTGTTGTGGATGTAGCCGGCATGCATCATGTAGCGTTTGCCCAGATAGTTGGCAGAGGTGACGAAGGTCTTGTTCACGGTCTTCTCGTTCTGCATGATACCGTTGCCGCCGAAGCGGTCATATTCAAGAGTGAGGTTCAGCTCCGGGAATATGTTCTGTGTCGTCAGGATGTGCAGGTTGTCGGACTCTTTCTGGGAGTCGGCGAAAAGGGTTCCGAAGTAGGACAACTCGGTGTAGGGAGTCTTGGTGTTGTACATCGGAAGCGTCCTGGCCGAGTAAGTCCACGCCTCGTAAGGATTGTAGAACGACACTCCGTTCTCGCTCTCGCGGTTGAACCAGTTGTAGTGTTGGACTGCCGAGCCTGCTACACCCAACCATGTGGCGTTCACGTCCTTGCGCCGGAACGGGTAGTCGTGCAGCCAGTAGTTGTAGCTCGTGTCAGGCTCGCTGACATCCATCTTGTGGAATTCCCGCTCGTGGGTCCAGTGGATTATTCTTTTGTAGAGAAGCGAGTCCGGAAGCGCGAAGGTCTCCAGGATCCTCGGCGTGGCCTCCTTTATGCTGTCTCTCTGCGCCTTAAGGCTGTCCTTCACGTTAAGGACGCTGTCCGCGAGATGCTTCTTCAATTTCTCCTTGACCTCGAAATCGTACTTTTTCCGTTCAATCTTCGAGAGTCCGGCATACCAGGCGTCGAACTCGGCCTTCTTCCTGGCCGCCGAGTCAAGGTAGTAAAGCGAATCGACCCTCGGCCAGTCGATGGAGTCTCCCGCCGTCTTCAGGGAATCGACCACGATCCTGTGTGTCAGCGAGTCCAGGATCGCGACGTAGTACTTGTAGCGGAAAGGGTCGATGTCTTTCAGCGAGTCCGGAGGGAAGATCGTGTCTCTCGCGGTCAGGTACCGTGTCGTGTCGATCAGGGCGAGGAAATCGGAGGAGTCCTCCTTCCCTGTCACGTTGCCGATGAATTGGTTCCGATAGCGTATCGTGTCCGGTTGCAATGCTTTTTCCGCGGAGACAAATCCATAGCCGGGATCGCCGGCCAGCGGACTGCTGCCCATGCCGATGGCCTGGAGCGCGATGACGCACACCACAACCATAGGAAACCATATTCTTTTCAAAGTCTCTTTCGCTTTCATATTCCCTTAAGGGTACAATCAGACAAAGTTACGGTTTTTCCGCTTTTTCCACAAATCCCAAGCCGAGAGAAAGCAAGTTGTGATTTTTTTGTATATTTATAGTTGTTTTGAATAAGGTTATGAAGAAGAAACTCTGGATATACGACAACGACCCGTACCTTAAGCCGTTTCAGGCGGCTATCGAGGCGCGGCACGGGAGGATTCTTGACGCGGCGGACAGGCTGACGGGCCATGGCGTGGAGGGGCTTGCCTCCAGTGTCAACAACCATCTGTACTACGGGCTGCACAAGTGCGGGGACGGCTCATGGGTGATCCGGGAATGGGCTCCGAACGCCAACAGGATCTATCTTGTCGGCGAGTTCAACAACTGGAGGCGCACTTCGGCCTATGAGTTCAAGCCGGCGGGGAGCGGCAACTGGGAGCTGAGGCTGGATCCTCTGTTCCTCAGCCACGGAGAGCTGTACAAACTGTTCATCGAGTGGCCTGGAGGCGGCGGGGAGAGGATTCCGGCCTACTGCACCAGGCTTGTGCAGGATCCGGAGACCAAGGTCTTCTGCGCCCAGGTCTGGGATCCCGCGCGGGCATATTCATGGAAAAATGACAGGGTGCTGCGAAGGCCGCATCCGCTGATCTACGAGTGCCACATCGGGATGAGTTCCGAGGGGCGGAAAGTCTCCACTTTCGGCGAGTTCCGGGAGAACGTGCTGCCGAGGGTAAAGAGACTCGGCTACGACACCATCCAGATCATGGCTCTCCAGGAGCATCCCTATTACGGCTCCTTCGGCTACCAGGTGTCCAATTTCTTCGCGCTGAGCTCGCGTTTCGGCACGCCGGAGGAGTTCAAGGAGCTGGTGGACGCTGCTCACGGGATGGGTATCGCGGTCGTGATGGACATCGTGCACTCGCACAGTTGCAGCAATGAGAATGAGGGTCTTAGCCTGTTTGATGGCCGCGAGGATCTCTATTTCTACAAAGGTCCGCAGGGACATCACCCGGCCTGGGGGTCCCGCTGCTTCGATTACGGCAAGGACGAGGTTGTGCGCTTCCTCCTGAGCAACTGCAAGTACTGGCTTGAGGAATATCACCTTGACGGTTTCCGTTTCGACGGTGTGACGAGCATGATTTACTGGGATCACGGCCTTGGGAAGGACTTCAACGGCTACGAACCGTATTTCGATGCGGGAGTCGATGAGAACGCGGTGACCTATCTGGGGCTTGCGAACCTGCTGGTCCGTCAGATCAGGCCGGAGGCGGTCACGATCGCGGAGGATGTGAGCGGTATGGCCGGCCTGGCGGCTTCTTTCGAGGCCGGAGGAGTCGGCTTCGGCTTCCGGATGGCGATGGGCGTGGCGGACCATTGGATCAAGTGGATCAAGGAGAAGAGGGACGAGGAGTGGAGTCCGGGAGAAATGTGGTACGAGCTGACCAACAAGCGGGCGGACGAGAGGACCATCAGCTACGCGGAGTGCCACGACCAGGCGCTGGTTGGTGACAAAACCTTGATGTTCAGACTCGTCGATAAGGAGATGTACTTTTCCATGAATATGGATTCGAAGAATCCGGTCGTGGATCGTGGGGTCGCTCTGCACAAGATGATCCGTCTGGCCACCATCGGCACCGCCGGTGACGGCTATCTGAATTTCATGGGCAACGAGTTCGGCCATCCGGAGTGGATAGATTTCCCTCGGGAAGGGAACGGCTGGAGTTACGAGCACGCCCGGAGGATGTGGTCTCTCGCGGACAACGGACTGCTCCGCTACCACTGTCTCCAGAACTTCGACAGGGCGATGATCCATCTTGTAAAACGATACGGCGCGCTTGCCGCAAGGCCTGAGCTTTTGAGGTCCGACGAAGAAAAGAAAATCTTGATATTCAAGCGTAAAAACCTTATCTTTGCACTCAATTTCAATCCAGTGGAATCGTTTGCCGACTATGCGTTTCCGGCCCCGTCCGGACGCTATGTCAAGGCGCTTGATTCCGACGCCAAGGAGTTCGACGGATTCGCAAGGCTCGAAAACGACGGGGAACATCTGACAGTCGATGGCTGCCTGAGCCTCTACCTTCCGAGCCGTTGTGCTCTTGTGCTGATTGGGAAGAACGAAAGATAATAATATTAACCGTTATGGCATTTTTGAAGTTCAACAAGTCGGAGTTGGTCAACCTTTCATATTCACTGAAAAGGGAGATCATCTGTGCCAACAAGACCGGAGCCTATTGCAACACTTCCATAGTGACTTGCAACACAAGGCGTTATCACGGTCTGCTTGCTGTGCCTGTGGATGCTTTCGGAGGCAAGAAGCACCTGCTCTTGTCCTCTTTGGACGAGAGCCTCATCCTGAACGGAAAGCAGTTCAATCTCGGCATCCATTGCTATGGCAGCGTGTATGAGCCGCGCGGCCATAAGTACATCATTGATTTCGAGGCTGATCCGGTGCCTAAGATCACCTACAGGGTCGGCGAGATTACCTTCACGAAAAGCATCCTTCTCGTACCGGATTCGGATCAGGTGATGATCCGTTTCGAACTGGTGAAGGCACCGGCCAAGGTCAGACTGCTCCTCACGCCGTTCCTTGCCTTCCGCGACATCCATGCCCTGACGGACGAGAACCCGAACGCGCGCACCGACGGCTGGGAGATCCCTAACGGAATGTCCTTCAACCTCTACGACGGATTCCCGGATCTGAATATGCAGTTCAACACAAAGGATGTGTCCTTCGTGACGACCCCGTGCTGGTACAAGGGCGTGACCTATTCCGACGAGTACCGCCGTGGGTTCGCGTGCAAGGAGGATCTCTATGTCCCGGGACATTTCGAGACAGAGATGAAGCCGGGCGACACGATAGTGTTCTCCGCGTCGGTCGGTCTGACGACCCCGTCCGGGCTTAAGAGAAAGTTCGACTCCTATGTGGCCAAGGCCGCAAGGATCACCACCTACCACGAGCAGCTCGTGCATTGCGCCGATCTGTTGAAGCAGGACCGCGGAGGCCACAAGATGATCACCGCAGGTTTCTCCTGGCTCTACACCGGTCTTCTGAGGGAGACCCTGGAGGCTCTGCCGGGCCTGACACTTTACGCCAATGGCGACAAGGCCGAGTTCGAGGAGATCCTCGACAATCTTATCGCCGACAATCAGGATCGCCTTTTCCACCGGACCACGCAGGTGGACTCGCCGCTGACCCTGGCCGACACCCTTTCGCGCTACATAGAGTTCGGCGCCGACCCGAAGGCGGTCTGGAAGAAGTACGGACAGACGGTCAAGGGCATTCTTGAAAGCTATCTGCCCGGACGTAGGGGCGAGGTCGCCATGCAGCCGAACGGCCTTCTCTGGGCGCAGCTTGACCATTGGGCTCTCTCGTGGATGAACGCCTACATTGACGGCGAGCCGGTGACCGAAAGACCGGGCTATCAGGTGGAGACCAACGCGTTGTGGTTCCGTTCCATCCTATTCGCCGTGACGATGGAAAGGGAATATTCAAAGAAAGACAGCGCATTCCTGAAGGAATGGTCGCACATACTGGATCTGGTCAGGGAGAACTACCAGAAGACCTTCTGGAACGCCCGCGCCGGCTATCTGGCTGACTATGTGGACAATGCCGGACAGCATCTGGAGGTTCGTCCGAACATGCTCTGCGCCCTCCTTGGAGACGAGATGCCTGTCGATGCCGAGGTTGCTCGTAAGGTTTTGCAAGTAATTGACAATGAGCTGGTGACGCGCAGGGGTATCCGCACGCTTTCCCCTCGCCACGCAGAGTACAAGGGTGTCTATGAGGGAACCCAGACCGAGAGGGATCTCGCCTACCACAACGGAAGCACCCGCCCGGCTCTTGTGGGGCCGTACTGCGAGGTTTGCTTCAAGATGAGGGGACCGGCCTTCCTGAACAAGGCCCAGTGGCTGGTCAACGGCTTCTACGAGGATCTGAACAAGCACGGAGTGGGAGCCTTCTCTGAACTTTACGACGGCGACCCGCCTCACGAGCCTCACGGGGCGATCTCTTCGGCGCTGAGCACCGCCGCCCTGCTGGAAGTCGAGTATCTTAAGAACAAATACAGGGAGGAGTAGGACTATGAGAGTTTTGATGTTTGGATGGGAGTTTCCTCCTCACATCGCGGGAGGACTCGGTACGGCCTGCTACGGAATCGTCAAAGGCTTGGCCTACAATGGTGTGCAGACTTTGTTTGTGATGCCTTCCGCTTCCGGCGACGAGGATCAGAGCGCCGCCAGGATCATCAGCGCCAGTGATGTCCCGGTCGAGTCTGTGGGCTCGACGGTGGATGAGTTTCTGGACAAGGTGAAGTTCGTGCGCATCGGCTCGAACATGATCCCTTACGTGGATCCGGAGGAGTTCCACGAGATGGTGGAGTCGGAGCGCAGGCTCCAGAGCGAGAATCTTGCCAAGTGCATCGGCACGAAGTTCCGTTTTTCCGGACGCTATGGCTCGAACCTTATGGAGGAGGTGGCCCACTATGCGATGGTCGGAGGCACGATAGCGATGGAGCACAAGGATGAGTTCGACATCATCCACGCCCACGACTGGCTGACCTATCTGGCCGGCATCGCGGCCAAGGAACTGACCGGCAAGCCGCTCGTTGTCCATGTCCACGCCACGTCGTTCGACCGGGGCACGGAGGATCAGATCGACAGCCGTGTCTACGACATCGAGAGGAGGGGGATGATGGCCGCCGACAAGGTCGTGGCCGTCAGCGACCTCACCAGAAACATTGTCATCAACAAGTACGGAATCGATCCATCCAAGGTCGTGACGGTCCACAACGCGGTGGATTTCAGCGGTCGGGAGAATCTGAAAGTCGAAAGGGGAGTGCGCGACAAGGTGGTCACCTTCCTCGGCAGAATCACTTTCCAGAAGGGTCCTGAATATTTCATCGAGGCTGCCGCCAAGGTCTTGAAGAGAACCGACGGCGTGCGCTTCGTGATGGCCGGAAGCGGGGACATGATGAACCGCTGCATCCGCTACGTCGCCAGGTTGGGAATATCCGACCGTTTTCATTTCACCGGATTCCTCAGGGGGGCGGAGGTGCAGAAGATGTTCGCCATGTCGGATGTCTACATAATGCCTTCTGTCTCGGAGCCTTTTGGAATATCCCCGCTGGAGGCCATGCGTTCCGGCGTGCCCGCGGTCATCTCCAACCAGTCCGGCGCCGCCGAGGTGCTTAAATATGCCTTCAAGGTGGACTTCTGGGATGTGGATGCGATGGCCGATGACATCTACGCGCTTCTTAAGTACCCGGCTCTGGCCGATTTCGCCGCCAGAGAGGGCTATGATGAGGTCAACCGCCTGAAGTGGAACATCGCTACGGCGAAACTCAAGAACATTTATGAATCAGTGGTAAACAATCAATAGGGAACGATTATGAAAAAGAGCATTTGCCTGTATTTCCAAGTCCATCAGCCGACCAGACTGAGACAGTACCGATTCTTCGACATCGGCAAGGATTCCCACTACTATGATGATTTCGCCAACAGGACCATCCTTCGCAGGGTGGCCCAGCGGTGCTATATTCCTATGAACAATCTCCTGCTTGACCTGATCAGGGAACACAAGGGGGAGTTCAAGGTGGCGTTCTCGATCACCGGCTCCGCGCTGGAGCAGTTCGACAGGTACGCCCCTGAGGTGATCGAAAGTTTCCGCCAGCTGGCGCAGACCGGTTGCGTGGAGTTCCTCGGGGAGACCTATTACCACTCCCTTGCCTCGCTTGCCAATTTCGGAGAGTTCAGGCATCAGGTGGAGAAGCATTCCGCCGCGATCGAGAGGTATTTCGGCGTGAAGCCGACGGCTTTCAGGAACACCGAGCTGATTTATTCAGACTCCATCGGTCGTGACGTGTATGATCTTGGCTTCAAGGTCATGCTGTCCGAGGGAGCGAAGCATGTTCTTGGATGGAAGAGTCCTGACTATGTCTACACCGACAGCCAGCAGAAGCATCTGAGGCTCCTGCTGCGCAACTATTCCCTGAGCGACGACATCGCTTTCCGCTTCTCCGACAGGGGATGGAAGGACTGGCCGCTTACGGGTGAGAAGTACCTGTCATGGCTCAAGGCCGCCGACGGGGAGATCATCAACCTGTTCATGGACTACGAGACCTTCGGCGAGCACCAGAAGGAGGGGTCGGGGATATTCGATTTCATGAGGTTCCTTCCGGGAATCCTCCTTCGTGACGGTTCCTTCGAGTTCACGACTCCGACCCAGGCCGCGAGGAGGCACAAGCCTATCGCCGAGATCGAGGTCCAGGATCCTATCTCCTGGGCTGACGAGGAGAGGGACGTGACGGCATGGCTCGGCAACGAGCTGCAGCAGGATGCCTACAACAAGCTGTACGGTCAGGCCGAGAAGCTGGCGCTGCTGAATGATCCTGTCCTCTGGGAGGATTACGGGCATCTTCAGGAGAGCGACCACTTCTACTACATGAGCACCAAGTTCTTCTCTGACGGGGAGGTCCACAGCTACTTCAATCCTTACAACACTCCTTACGAGGCGTTCATCAACTACATGAACGTGCTGAGTGACTTCATCATCAGGATTGACGACGCGATGACCACTTCGGGGAAGAAGGTGAAACCTGCCGCCGAGCCTGTCAAGGCACCGGCTAAGGGAAAGGCGGTGCGGAAGGTCGTGAAGGACGCTTCGGCAGGCTCGACGGTTGCCGATGCTCCCGCACCGGCGAAGAGAAAGCCCGCGAGAAAGACAACCAAACAAGTAAAAAAGAAATAAGTAAATGACAAACGAACTGACGAATCCAGACTATCTGTTTGAGGTCAGTTGGGAGGTGTGCAACAAGATCGGGGGGATCTACACGGTGATCGCCACCAAGTCCCTCTATCTGAAGCAGCAGCTTCACAAGCACCACATCCTGATCGGCCCTGATGTCTGGATGGACACTGAAAGCAATCCGGATTTCATAGAGGATCCGCATCTTTACAGTCTATGGAAAGCTCAGGCCGCCTCTGAGGGCATCAGAGTGCGGATCGGCAAATGGAACGTTCCGGGGAATCCTATCGCGATTCTGGTGGACTACAAGCAATTCCTGACAAGCCAGGACGACATCCTGTCCAAGTACTGGGAACGTTTCCAGGTCGATTCCATCACCGGAAACTGGGACTACAAGGAGAACTTCCTGTTCGGTTACGCTGCCGGAAAGGTCATAGAGAGCTTCAGGAACTTCAATCTGAGCGCCTCGGACAAGATCGTTGCGCAGTTCCACGAGTGGCAGACCGGAGCCGGACTCCTTTACCTTAAGTACAAGCAGTTGCCTGTGGCTACTGTGTTCACTACCCACGCGACCGTGGTGGGGCGCTGCATCGCCGGCAACAACCTGCCGCTGTACGATTCGATGAACCTTTACGACGGCGACCAGAAGGCCCGCCAGTTCAATGTGATGGCCCGTCACTCGCTGGAGAAGAAGTCGGCGCAGAACGCGGACATATTCACGACCGTCAGTGAGATCACGGCGAGGGAGTGCGAGCAGTTCCTTCAGCGCAAGGTGGATGTCGTGACACCGAACGGTTTCGAGAACAGCTTCACTCCGGCGACGGAGGAGGAATATGACGCAAAGCGCCGCGCCGCCCGCGCCAGACTGATCGAGGTGGCCACGGCGATGTCCGGGGAGGTGGTGTCCAAGGATGCCGTCCTTGTCGGCATAGGTGGCCGTTACGAGTACCGCAACAAGGGGATCGACGTGTTCATCGACGCCCTTAAGAAGCTATCCGACACAGAACCGCAAGGCCGTGACATCCAGGCGTTCATCATGATCCCTTCCGGCCACAACGGAGCGGACAAGGATCTTGTCGCCAAACTCGCCGGCAGCGGTTCTCCGGACTACACGACACAGGTTTCCCACTATCTGATGGACAATGAATATGATGTCGTCACCCGCCGCTTCAAGGAGTTGGGCTTCACCAACGCCAAGGGCAGCCGCGTGAAGGTCTATTTCATACCGTCCTACCTGAACGGCTCCGACGGCGTGTTCGACATGAAGTACTACGACCTGCTTGTGGGACTTGACCTGACGCTGTTCCCGTCCTACTACGAGCCTTGGGGCTACACCCCTTTGGAAAGCCTTGCGTTCAGCATCCCGTCCTTGACGACCAGCCTGGCCGGATTCGGCCTCTGGGTGAGGTCGCACTACGGCAAGGAGCATCCGGGCATCACGGTTCTGGACAGAAACGACTCGAACTATTTCGATGTCGTGGACGGAGTCGTGGCGAGGATCAAGGAGATCGCCGCCCTGGACAGCGAAGGCCGCAAGGCCTACATGGCTTCGGCCAAGGATGTCTCCACGATAGCCCTGTGGGAAAACCAGATTCAGTATTACAAGGAAGCATATTCAAAGGCCATAGAGAAGGTAATTGAGGCCAGAGGCGCTTTCCCGGATGAACTTAATGAAGATAAATCAATGGCATACAAGAAGATAGCTATTAACAACCCGACTTGGAAGAGTGTGATGGTGACCCGTCACCTTCCTGCTGCCCTTTCCGGACTTGAGACACTTTCCAAGAACCTTTGGTGGTGCTGGAACGAGTCCGCGAAATCTCTTTTCAAATCGATCGACCCGGTCATCTGGCACGGCACCTGCCACAACCCTATGGCTCTGCTTGACGCTGTGAGCCTTAAGAGGTTCAAGGCTCTGGCCAAGGACGACGCCTTCCTCGGCGAGCTCAAGTCCGTGATGGAAGAGTTCAACGCCTACATGGCCCTCAAGGCCGAGCGCAAGGATCCTTCGATAGCGTATTTCTGTATGGAATACGGTCTGGACACCTCTTTGAAGATCTATTCCGGTGGTCTCGGACTTCTCGCCGGGGACTACCTCAAGGAGACCAGTGACATGAATGTCAATCTGGTGGCTGTCGGACTTCTGTACCGTTACGGCTATTTCACCCAGATCATCACCGGACAAGGCGAGCAGGTGGCTCGTTACGACGCGCAGGATTTCACGAAGATCCCTGCGGAGCCGGTCATGGATGCCGAGGGCAAATGGATGACCACGAGTGTCGCTTTCCCTGGCCGTACGATCACAGCGAGGATCTGGAAGGTGGCAGTAGGTCGTACCGACCTCTATCTGCTTGACACTGACTACGAGGCTAACTCTCAGGAGGATCGTCAGGTGACCTATCACCTCTATGGCGGCGACTGGGAGAACCGTCTGAAGCAGGAACTTCTGCTTGGAGTCGGCGGCATCAGGGCACTCAGAAACCTCGGAATCAATCCGAGGATCTACCATTGCAACGAGGGACACGCCGCGTTCACGGGACTTGAGAGGCTTCGTGAATATATTGAGGAAGACAATCTCGATTTCGGCGAGGCTCTTGAGGTAGTGAGGTCGTCATCGCTCTTCACCACCCACACTCCGGTTCCTGCCGGTCACGACGCTTTCGACGAGGGACTGCTCAGGAAGTACATCGGTCATTACCCTCAGCGTCTGAAGATTGACTGGGAGACAATGATGGGCCTCGGCAAGGTGAACGGCAACGATGTGAACGAGAAATTCTCGATGAGCTTCCTCGCCGCCAACCTCTCGCAGAACGTCAACGGTGTGTCGATGCTTCACGGTGATGTCAGCAAGGAGATTTTCAGCAGCATCTATCCGGGCTATCTGCCTGAGGAACTGTTCATCAGCCATGTGACCAACGGCGTGCATTACCCGACCTGGGCAGCCGCTGAGTGGAAGAAGATCCACGCCCGTGTGTTCGGCCCGGAGTTTGCGACCCATCACTACGACAAATCCTGCTTCGAGGGTATCTACAAGGTTGCCGACACGGAGATCTGGGAGACCAGGAAGGCCTTGAAGAAGAGACTGATAAACATTGTCAAGGAGCGGATTTCCGATCCTTCGCAATGCAACCATTACTCTCCGAGCCAGATTGTGGCGATCAAGGAGAACCTGCGTGACGATGTGCTGACCATCGGTTTCGCCCGTCGTTTCGCGACCTACAAGAGAGGAACCCTTCTGTTCTCCGATCTTGACAGGCTTGACGCCATCGTGAATGATCCCGTGCATCCGGTCCAGTTCCTTTTCGCCGGCAAGGCCCATCCGGCTGACAAGGCCGGACAGGATCTCATCAAGAGGATCATAGAGATCTCCAAGCAGGATCGCTTCATCGGAAAGATCGTGTTCATCCCGGGCTATGACATCTCCCTCGCCAAGAGGCTTGTTCAGGGTGTCGATGTGTGGATGAACAACCCTACAAGGCCATTGGAGGCTTCCGGTACATCCGGCGAGAAGGCCTCGATGAACGGAGTGATGCACTTCTCCGTGCTTGACGGCTGGTGGGTGGAGGGCTACAAGCCGGGAGCCGGCTGGGCTCTTCCTCTGGAGCGTACCTACGACGACCAGAACTACCAGAACGAGCTGGACGCCGCCACGATCTACACGACGATCGAGAACGAGATCGCCCCGGCCTACTACGATGTGGACAAGTCTCTCGGACTGTCTCCTACCTGGGTGGGCTACATCAAGAACACCATTGCCCAGGTGGCCAACAACTTTACCACCAACAGGATGCTGACCGACTACTGTGATCAGTACTACATACCTCAGTCGGAGCGTGCCGGTAATATGGTGGCCGATGACTACAAGATGGCCCGCGTGATCTCGGCATGGAAGAAGAAGGCTCGCCGCGAGTGGCAGAACGTGGAGGTCATCTCCCAGACGCAGCCTGACCCGTCCTACAGCCTTACCGAGTCCAATGCCTTGACCTCTGAGGTTGTGCTGAATCTCGGCGATCTTTCTCCTCAGGACATCGGTGTGGAGATGCTGTTCGCCACGACTGACGTGAAGCATCAGCTGCATATTCAGGAAAAATGTGACTATGAGGTTGTCGAGTTCGACGACGGTGTCGCCAAGTACCGCGCGTCCATCCTCCCGGATAGGACGGGTATGTACCAGGTGGCGGTCCGGATGTTCGCCAAGAACCCGTTGTTGCCTCACAGACAGGATTTTGAGCTTGTGAAATGGTTATAGCGACCGGATTCTTTGACGGTGTCCACATCGGGCACCGTTTTGTGATTGAGCGGCTTGTGAACGCGGCCAGGGAGAGGGGCGACCAGAGTATGGTCGTCACTTTCTGGCCTCATCCGCGCAACGTGCTGCAGGACGATGCCCGCAACCTTAGGCTTCTGACCTCTCTGGAGGAGAAGAAGGCGTTGCTCCGCGGTCTAGGCGTGGATCACGTCGAGGTGCTGCCTTTCACCAAGGAGTTCAGCAGACTGACCACCAGGGAATATTTCCGTGATGTCCTGATCACCCGTTTCGGTGCCAAGGCCATCCTGATCGGCTACGACAACCGTATGGGCTGCGACCCTCAGACTCCGGAATCAATCGAGAAAGTGGCTCAGGACGAAGGACTTGACGTGATCCGTTTAGGGAGCGTGGCCTCTCCTGCCGGTGTCACCGTCAGCTCCACGAAGATCCGTGACGCTGTGGCCGCCGGACAGATGGAGGCCGCAGCCGCGATGCTTGGGTATGAATATTCATTGCTGGGCGTTGTGGTGGCGGGCAACCGCCTTGGCCGCACGATCGGCTTCCCGACGGCGAACATCCAGCTTTACGAGCCTCTGAAACTCCTTCCCGGCAACGGTGTCTATTCGGTGGATGCCGAGACTCTTGGCCGTAAGTTCAAGGGAATGTGCAACATAGGTGTCCGCCCGACCGTTCGTGCCGGCGGCCAGCGCACCATCGAGACCAACATATTCGACTTCGACGAGGACATCTACGGTCTCGACCTCAAGGTAACCTTTCATCACAAGATCCGTGACGAGCGCCGCTTCGACTCCATAGACGCCCTTCAGGCTCAGCTCGCCGCCGACAAGGCTTGCATCCTCGCGGAATGACAATGCGGCTGTCTTGGTGCACTCATTCGGTCGCTGAGCTTGTCGAAGTGACCATTGTAAAAGATTATGTCAAAGGATAGGCGATGCCCCGCTCCACCAGAATTTTGCACGTTACCAAAATTCTTGGGTGGAGCGGGGCACTCGCCTATAGAAACATCTCTCTTGTAATGCCTTACGTTATTCAATGTAAAACACACAAACGCGATATCCTTTCTCAGGGAAGGTCACACTCATAAGTTAAATCGCTTTTGCAAAAGTTAATTTGATAGTGTTTGTCGCTTTTCTATAAGTTAAAAATGCTATAATAATTGCTTTTCCGAAAGCGAATGCTTATTTTTGCCAGTAAGAAAGAAATACTAATGAACGAGAATGACATTCAGCCGTTGCGGACGGTTTACCACAGGAAACTTGCTGAGACAACTCTGGGTTTTAAAAGATACCTTTACGGCCAGATTAACTGGGATGTGCGTATGTTGGGAATCAATGGTGAGAAGGGCGTGGGTAAAACGACCCTGATTCTTCAGCATATTCTTGAAACCTTTGACAATCCTGATGATGCTCTCTATGTATCTATGGATAATATGTGGTTCACCACACACTCGATTTTCGACCTTGCCGACTATTTGTATTCCATGGGAGTGTACCATCTGTTTCTGGACGAGATTCATAAATGTTCGCAGTGGACGGCTGTCCTCAAGAATCTGTATGACAATTATCCGAATCTCAACATCGTTTACACCGGCTCGTCAATGCTGCGGATTGACAACTCAAAAGTGGATCTTTCAAGAAGACAGACATTGTACAGACTGCACAATATGTCATTTAGGGAATATCTTGAATATGAGAGGGTTGCTTCTTTCCCGGCATATACGTTGGAGGAACTGCTGCAAAGGCACGTGAAGATTGCTATGGAGATGGTGGCACAGTGCAAGCCTCTCAAATTCTTTTCTGACTATCTGTCAAGAGGGATGTATCCATATTTCAAGGAATCCGGGGCAGACTTCCACATCAGACTTGCGGAAACAATTTCCCAAACTATAGAAAGTGACCTGCCGGCCGTGGAGGACGTGACATTCGAGACCGTGCAGAAGTCAAAAAAGTTGCTGATGATCATTGCCGAGAAGATTCCGTTCATTCCGAACATCAGCAAACTCTGTCAGGCTTTGGGAACCACACGGGATTCCTGCCTGAAGATACTTTACGCTTTGGATAGGGCAGGAGTGTTGAATCTGCTGACGACTGAACTGAAAAGTTACAAGAAACTGGTCAATCCGGACAAGATTTACATTGGCAACAGCAACATAATGCAGGCCTTGGGAGGCTCGTGCGACATTGGAACAATTCGTGAGACTTTCTTTGCGAATCAGGTCGGATCCCGGTATCCCCTTCAATATCCGAAGAAAGGGGATTTCTTCGCCTGTGGAAAATACCTTTTCGAGATTGGGGGCGCAGGCAAGACTTTCGACCAGATCAAAGACGAGCCTGACAGCTACCTTGCGGTTGACGACACCGAAATAGGCTCCGGGGCGCGAATCCCGCTTTGGATGTTCGGCTTCCTGTATTGAGATTGTATTCGAGTTCGAGCGTTCCTTTCAGTGTGAAGTTCTGTGAGATTATAGTAGTAAACAATTCTGATATGCGAGAGAGACATCTCGATATTCTGTCACCTTTATGATTTTGAGAGGCGGGGATCGGATATTCGCTATTTGAAAGAAAATTACTATATTTGCAGAAACGGGAAGGGTTCCGCCGGGAAGGGCGGGACTCCGTTTTAATTTTATTCCCCGAAAAGAGGAATGGCGGTAGGCAATGGCCGCTTGGTTGTGATTTAATTTATTTGTTTGCAGACGATTGTCCGTCTGTGAGTTTGATATAAAAGAAAACAACAGTACGTTTCATTATGGCTGAAATTCATTATATGACCCAGGACGGGTTGGACAAGCTTAAGAAGGATCTTGCTGACGCATTGGCGCAGCGTCCTGTGATCTCCGCGGCCATTGCGGAGGCCAGGGAGAAGGGGGACCTCTCCGAAAACGCCGAGTATGACGCGGCGCGTGACGCGCAGGGACTGCTGGAGGTCAAGATCGCCAAACTGAAGGATCTCGTCGCCAACGCCAAGGTGATCGACGAGTCCAAGATCGGCACGGACAAGGTGCAGATCATGAACAAGGTTAAGGTGGAGAATGTGAGTGCGAAGCAGGTGATGGAGTTCACCATCGTCGGCGAGACCGAGGCGGATTTCGCCCACGGGAAGCTGGCCTCGACCACACCTATCGCCAAGGCCCTGCTCGGTCACTCCAAGGGAGAGACTGTGGAGGCCAAGGTGCCTTCCGGTGTCATCAAGTTCAAGATTCTCGACATTTCTTTATAATAGAAGACAATGGCTACAATATTCACAAAAATCGCGAAAGGGGAGATTCCTTCATTCAAGGTGGCCGAGAACGATGAGTTCTATGCCTTTCTGGACATAAGCCCTCTTGCGAAGGGGCATACGCTCGTCATCCCTAAGAACGTGGAGGATGACTACATCTTCCATCTGGACGAGAAGACCTACGAGGGGCTCTGGGCTTTTGCCCGCAAGGTGGCGATCGCCATCAAGGCCGCCGTGCCTTGCCAAAGGGTAGGGGTCTGCGTGCTTGGAATGGAAGTCCCTCACACTCACATCCATCTGGTTCCGCTCCAGACCGAGGCTGACATGGACATCAAGAAAAAACGCCTGGAAATCTCGCCAGAGGAAAACAAGGCCATCGCCGAAGCTATATTCAATGAATATGAAAAATTGTAGAAACATTATTCTCGCGGCAGCCGTCCTGGTCGCCGCCTCTTCTTGCTCGGACAAGGTTCAGATCAAGGGAACGATTGCCGGAGCACCTGACACCCAGGTGGTTGTGAAACAGCTTAACGGTGGTGCGCTTGTGGCGCTGGACACAGTGAAGACCGATGGCAAGGGAGCATATTCATACAGTGTCGAGGTTCTTAAGGGGCAGCCTCAGTTCATCTACCTGTACAAGGGTGACACCAAGGTCGCTTCGCTGCTTCTGCAGAAGGGCGACAAGGTGAAGGTGGCCTCCGACACTCTCGGAAAGTATTCCGTGGAGGGTTCCGCCGAGAGCGAGCTGCTTCGACAGGTTGAGGAGGATTTCGCCGCGTTCCTGGATAAGTTCACGGCAGACGCCGCCAGAGGCGACAATGCCGCCGCCTCAAAGGACTACATCGACTACTACAGAGGCCGCGTGAAGTTCATCATGGAGAACGCCAAGTCCTTGACGGCGATTCCGGTTCTATATCAGAAGATCAATGACAACTTCCCGGTGTTCAGCCAGGCCACGGACGCCATCATGTTCCGTAATGTGCATGATTCCCTGATGACGGTCTACCCGGAGTCCAGGTACGTCTCGGCTCTGGCCAAGGAGGCGGAGAAAAGGTTCAACGCCTTTGATCTGAGCCAGCGTATTCAGAACGCTCAGGAGAGCAGCTATCCGGATCTGTACCTTCCGTCTGTTGATGGTACTAAGGTTCGGTTGAGCGAGGTCGGCTCCAAGGTTGTGCTGGTCTATTTCTGGCAGGCCGCCGACGCCGCCCAGAAGATGTTCAACCAGGATGTGCTTCTGCCGTTCTACAAGGAGTACCATCCTAAGGGTCTGGAGATATATTCAGTGTCGCTTGACACCGACAAGGGAGTCTGGGCAAGTGCTGTGAAGAGCCAGAACCTGCCGTGGATCAATGTCTGCGATGGTTTGGGAGCCGCTTCCCAGGCAGCAGTGCTGTACAACATCAACCGCGGCCTTCCGGTCGCCTATGTGATCGCGGACGGCACGCTCAGTGCGGAGACGATCCGGAATGACAGTGACCTGCGCCGTGTCATTGCTTCAAGACTTTAATTTTCAGGAATATGCCGAAGGCTGACTATGTTGATTATGGTCAGCCTTTTTTATCTTTCGCCTTACGCCGGTAGTGTGTGTGCCGGGCTTTTGGGATGAGGCACAAAAACAATTCAGAACATGACCAGAAAGACAAGAGTAAGATTCGCACCGTCGCCGACCGGTCCGCTGCACATGGGCGGAGTCCGCACGGCACTCTATAACTACCTCTACGCCAAGCAGCGCGGAGGAGATTTCATCATCAGGATCGAGGACACCGACTCCCACAGGTTCGTTCCCGGGGCCGAGGAATATATCATCGAGGCTCTGAACTGGTGCGGCATCATTCCGGACGAGGGCGTGGACATCGATGGCAAGGTGGTCGAGACAGCTTCCGAGCGCCATCCTCACGCTCCTTACCGCCAGAGCCAGAGGCGCGGAATCTACCGCAAGTACGCCGAGCAGCTGATCGAGGCCGGCTACGCCTACTATGCCTTCGACTCATCCGAGGCTCTGGAGAAGGCTCGCGCCGAGGCTGAGGCCTCCGGCCAGACCTTCATCTACAACCAGGTGACAAGGATGAGGATGCGCAATTCGCTGACCCTTCCGGAGGATGAGGTAAGGAGGCTTTTGGAGGAGACTTCCGACTGGACTGTCCGCTTCAGGATGCCGACCGACACGGTTGTCAAGATGGATGACCTGATCCGAGGCCACATCGAGGTGAACACCGACACTCTCGACGACAAGGTGCTTTGGAAGAGGGCCGACGAACTGCCTACCTACCATCTCGCCAACATCGTGGACGATCACCTGATGGAGATCACCGAGGTCATCCGAGGAGAGGAATGGCTCCCGTCCCTGCCGCTCCACTATATGCTCTACAAGGCTTTCGGCTGGGAGGACACGATGCCTCGCTTCGCTCATCTGTCACTGCTTCTGAAGCCGGACGGGAAGGGCAAACTTAGCAAGCGTGACGGCGACAAGCTCGGTTTCCCGGTGTTCCCGCTCAAGTGGGTGAACGCCCAGGGAGAGGTCTCAAGAGGCTACCGTGAGGACGGTTACTTTCCGGAGGCCTTCGTGAACCTGCTTGCGTTCCTTGGCTGGAATCCCGGCGATGACAGGGAGATGTTCACGATGGACGAGCTGATCAAGGCATTCTCGCTTGACCGCATCGTCAAGTCCGGTGCCCGCTTCAATCCGGAGAAGGCCCGTTGGTACAACAAGGAGTATCTCCGTCTGAAATCCGATGAGGAGTTGGCGGAGTTGTTTGTCCCGATTCTTGAGGAACACGGAATGAAGATTGTCGGATCAGCCGATAGCGCCAAGGCTGCAGGAGCCGAGACCAACGAATTGGGCGCTGATCCGGCAAGTCACATATTCACAAAGGATTACGTTCGGAATGTCATCTCGTTCACCAAGGAGCGCGCCACGTTCGTGAAGGACTTCTGGACGATCGCCTCTTACCTCTTCATCGCGCCGGAGGACTTTGAGAAGTACGGTGTCAAGGCTGGAGCCGCAGTCGAGCCGCAGAACAATGATCCTCGCCGTCAGGCGGATCCGCGCGCCAAGGTCTTCGACGACGCTGCTACCGCGCCTTTCCTTGCGAAGGACGTGGACAAGTTCTGGAAGCCGGAGAACGCTGAATATGTCGCCCGGGTCGCTTCCTTTGTCAATGAATATGCCGGTGAATGGACCGTCCCGGCCTTCGAGAAGGCTCTTGAGGATTTCATCAGAGGCAATGAATGGCCGATGGGCAAGGTGATGAACGCCACCCGTCTAGCTCTCGCCGGAGCCTCCAGCGGACTGGGCATCGCCGACATCATCGTCCGCATCGGCAAGCCCGAGACCCTCGCCCGCATCGCCTACGCCACCTCACGTCTGGCGTAGGGCTACGTTGCTCCTGATGGCAAACCAGAAGCAGGCGGTTATGCTTACCAATGCTACAACCTTTAGGTACAGCCTGTAAGCCTCCCATATAAACAGAAACATCTTATAGAATTTATTTATTGCGATAAACAAATCTGATACAAATTTGTTTATCGCGATAAACATTTTTATATTTCAAAAAGCGTTTCGCCGGACAAACACCTAATTCTATTGATCAATGCGGCGTTTTTTCCCTCAATGAGTGATGATTTTCGGCGTTTTCTTCCCTTAATGAGGGAAAATTGCTATATTTGCGCGGAAGTTATACAAATTCATGTTATTATGATTGACACACAACTTTATGAATATATGATGGAGATGCTGCGGAAAACTCCCACGGGGTTTCATCGGTATCTTTATCAGGATATTCCCTGGGAGGCGCAACTTGTCGGGATCACCGGGGCGAGAGGAATCGGAAAGTCCACGATGATAAGGCAGTATATTCTTGGAAATCAAGATAAAGGACGATTCCTCTATGTTTCGGCTGACCACACGTATTTCGCTGACCATAGATTATCCGATCTGGCGGATGAGTTTGTAAAGGATGGGGGAACGCATCTGTTCATTGATGAGGTACATAAGTATAGTGACTGGTCAAGGGAACTGAAGCAGATTTATGATGTTCATTCAGATTTGCACGTGGTGTTCACTGGATCTTCTATTTTGGATATCGAGGACGGTGCCGCGGATTTGAGCCGTCGCGCGCTTGTCTATCCGATGAGCGGACTCTCGTTCAGAGAGTATCTGAAACTCTTCCACAAAGTTGATGCACCGACATATTCATTGGTGGATATTCTTGCAGGGAAGGGAGAGATCCCTGGCATTGAGCATCCGTTGCCATATTTCCGTGAATATTTGAGGAAAGGGTATTATCCTTTTTCGGGTGAGATTGGATTTGAGATGCGTCTGCAGCAGGTTGTGTCGCGGACGATTGAGTCGGATATCGCACAGCACGTCAACTTGAAGGCCTCCACCGCCCGCAAGTTGAAGAAGATGCTTGCCATCATAGCTTCGCTGGCACCATACAAGCCGAGTATGGAGAAACTGGCGGTGGAGATAGGGGTTAGCAAGAACAATGTTCCTGAATATCTGACGTATATGGAAAAGACAGGCCTTATCGGCCAACTTCGGGATGACACTGGAGGGCTCCGTGGATTGGGAAAGGTAGAGAAAGTTTACATTGACAACCCGAACCTGATGTATGCGTTGTCGGGAAGTTCTGTTGACATCGGTAATGTCCGGGAGACCTTTTTCTATAATCAGATGAAGGTCCGTAACGATGTCATCTCATCCAAGGAATCGGATTTTGTGATTGGCAGGAACACCTTTGAGATAGGTGGCCGCAAAAAAGGTCAAAAACAGATAGATGGGATAAACGGAGGCATAGTCGTGAAAGACGACATTGAATATGCCCACGGCAACGTCATTCCGCTCTGGCACTTCGGGCTTAACTATTAGGCGATCGCTCTACATTTCTTTTTCCTGGCGGTTTGTGCGCTTGATGGCCGGGACTCTCTCTAGTTCCGCCAGATTTTGGCCATGCTCCACGGCGAGAGATGGTTTCTTGTCGGGGTCGAAGCGGAATCGCTTCACGTTGTCGGAGGTGTTGTAGCCGATGATCTTCACCTTGCCGGTGAGGTTGATCTCCTCGTCCTGCTCCGGCAGACTCTGCCTCTCGAACCTGAAGTCTTTGCCGATGATGATCATGTTGCCCAGGTCGGCTTTCGCGATTTTCCTCAAGTCATTGACTTTGAATCCAGTGGCGATGGCGGTTATCTGTACCTTGTCGCCGATCTCCGGTTCTGTCATCCAGACTAGTCCGGTCTTGAACTTCTTGACGTTCCCTGTATATTCAGAAATCTTCTTGTTGATCTCGGAAAGGTCGTCCATTGTCAGACCGTTCTCGTTCTTGCCGCAAGTGATGTTGATCAGCAGGCTTTTGGCGGTCTTGAGGTCGAAATCGTTCAGGAGAGGGGACTGCAGCGCCCCCTTCACCGCGTCGTCGATCCTGTTCTTTCCGGTGCCGGTGCCGCAGCCCATCAGGGCCATTCCGCTGTTGCGCATCATGGTCTTGATGTCCTCGAAGTCCACATTGATGTAGCCCGGACGGCTGATGATCTCCGTGATGCCTTTGACGGCGGTCGCCAGCACCTCGTCGGCTTTCGGGAAGGCCTCATGGACAAGATGGCTTCCGAAGAAGTCGTAGAGTTTCTCGTTGTTGATGATCAGGAGGCTGTCCACGTTCTTCACAAGCTCGTGGATGCCGTCGATGGCTCTGGACATCGCGTTGTCGCCCTCGTTCTCAAAAGGAAGCGTGACCACGCCTACTGTGAGTATGCCTTTGTCCTTGGCCATCTTGGCGATGATCGGCGCCGCTCCCGTGCCTGTGCCGCCGCCCATGCCGGCGGTGATGAAGAGCATCTGGGTCTCCTCGCCGAGTACCACCTTGTCAATCCTGTCGTGGGCCTCCAGCGCGGCCTTGCGCCCCTTGGCGGGATCTGTTCCCGCTCCGAGGGCGTTGTCCCCGATGTGTATCTTCACAGGGACGGGGCTTCCATCAAGTGCCTGACGGTCAGTGTTGCAGACAATGAAACTGCAACCTTCCACCTTTTCCCTGAACATGTAGTTCACGGCATTGCAACCGCCTCCGCCCACGCCGATGACCTTTATCATTGACTGGATCGGTGTCATCATAGGGCTGCTCTCAGCCAGATCTATGTCGAAAGTGTCGATAATGTCTCCCATAACCTCTTGCAGATTAAACCTCTTCGTTGTTCATATCGTCGTACAGTTCCGCGACTGTCTCCTTGATGTGCTTTGTCCAGGTGAAGTTGAACAGGCTCCTGTGCTTTTTCTCCTTTTCCTTCTTTTCCCGTTTCCTGTTCTTGTACTCCTTTATCTCCTCCGGAGTAGGAGGGTCGAACACGCCTCTCTCGTCTTCCTCCTCCCTTCCTGAAGCCACGGTCTCCTCTATCGTAGGGTGATTGGTTTGTGAATATGGATCGTAGTCATCCTCTGGTTCCTCCTGCCGGGTCTCTTTCTGGCGGACGACTTCCTCCACGCCTACGATCACCGTCCCGGTCTCAGGAATATCTTCCACAACCTCCTGTACAGGAGTGGCTTCCTCCTTCTCTTCGGGAATCTCCGCCGAACCGGTCTGAGGCACCGTCATGTTTCTTGCCACCGCTTCGTTCACGCAGTTGAGGAACCGGTCGTTCCTGGCGGATAGTATCATGCCCATGGAGGTCGCGGCGCTTGTCTCGCTTGCCTCCGGGCAACCTTCGCAGGAGAAGAGTTTTCTTGGTCGCCCCACCTTCACCGTGTAGCCGGACAACTCCTTGATGTAGTTGGCGCAGTTCACGAGTTCGGCTCCGCCTCCGGTCACCACGACTCCGGCCCGTAGATCCTCCTCGGATGCGAATCCGCTTTCCTGGATCCTGAACAGCAAGGCCTCTATGATCTCCTTCATCCTGGCCGTGATGATCTCGGAAATGTACTTCACGGAGACCTGGGCGGTAGTGTTTCCGTCCTCGTCGACAATCTGGATGGATTTCTCGCCAAGCGACGACAATTTGTTCGGCATGCACGCGCCGTAGGCCTTCTTGATGTTTTCGGCAAGCTCGAACGAGAAGTTGCACTCGGACTTGATGTCGTTCGTCACGCTGTTGCCTCCGAAAGGGATGGCGGCGTAGAAACGCATGATCTTGTCTTTGAATATGGTGACGGAACTTACCCCCGCTCCTATGTCGATCAGCGCCACGCCGTTCTCCATCTGCTCGGACTTCAGTACGGCCTTTGCCGTGATGCCCGGTGTGAAGTACTTCTTGGCGATGGCTATTCCCAGATCATTGAACACGCTGTCGATGTTCGAGGAATATCTCCGGTTTCCGATGAAGACCTTGAAATTTCCCTCAAGGGTCTCCGCCGCCATCCCGACGATGTCATTCTCCGGCTCGTTGATGCTGTCCTCTGTGGAGAAAGACTGAGCGACGGCACCGTAGATGACCTCTTTGGTGGAGTCTTCCAATGGGTAGGACTCCAGTGCCATCGATTTGAGAGCCTTGATCTCGCTCTCCTGGATCAGGTCATCAGGCTCAGGTCTGGTCATGCTGGCAGAGGCCGTCTCCTGGCGGACATACCAGCGCGGGAGACCGACGATCACCTGCTGGATTTTGATTCTGAGGGCTTGCTGGGCCTCGCTGATGGCTTTCCTGACCTCTTCCTTGACCTTGCCGGGAATAAGGACATAGCTGTAGCGTATGCCAAGCGAAGGTGATTCCTTGTAGTAGATCACCTCGACATTCTGATCCTGGATCCTGGCCACACAGACGGCCAGCTTGGATGTTCCCAAGTCAACAGATGCTATGTATCTCTCTTCCATATCCACTTATCTATTTTCTGCAGACAATCTGCCCGTTGTATTTAACATTCACAGTTTTGTAGTATCCCGCGCCCTTCTCTGGCAGGATCGATGTGTAGTAGCGTCCCATCATCTCGAATTTCCGTTCGTAGTCCACGGGGGATCCGAAGATGAAGGTCTCTTTCCCCTGGCGAGGAATCATGATCATGTCACCGCCTTCCGTGACCGTGATCTGGCAGATGTTCTCCGCCCATGTCTTTGACTTCTGCATGAAGTTCACAAGATCAATCACTTCCGACAGCCATTTCTTCTCCGCATCGGTTTTCGGCTCTCCCTTGTAGCCTCTTTCCACATTAAGAGGCACCGCTCCGTCGATGATAGGCACCATCGAGGTGTAGTTGCGCTGGAGAGGGAACAGAAAGCCTTTCTCATCGGCGTAGAAGCCGTTGTTGTCTTTCTGGAACCTGATCACAGGCTCCCTCTGGCGAAGCCTTACATTGAGGTAGCCGTCGGGTGTCGTGTAGGCGTCGGCCTTCAGAATCGCGCTCTTGCCTTCAAGGACATTCTCGACTTTCGCCAGATCCACGCTGTCCAGACGCTGCCCCAGGTAGTTCCCGTACCCTTTGCTCAGGTAGCCCTCCACGTCCTTGGCTGTGACGAATGTCAGATTGTCGGCGAACTCCACCCTGACCCCGGCGCAAGTAAGCTGTCCGATCCTCCTCTCGTTCAACCCGTGGATCACAAGGTAGACGAGGACGATCAGGCAGGCAGCCGCCGCGGCGAGGGTTATTCTGAGGCCTTTTTTCATGCTACAATCGTTTTTTCAGCAGTTCGGTGACCGGCGCGATGAATCTGTCGATGTTGCCGGCGCCGAAAGTGACCAGCACATCCACAGGCTCGTTCTCAAGATAGGCCATAAGCTCCTCTTTCTTAAGGAGTACCTTGTCAGGGCAAGTCACCTTGTCGAAGATCAGTCCGGAGGTGACTCCAGGGATCGGCTCTTCCCTTGCCGGATAGATGTCAAGAAGGATCAGTTTGTCCACCTTGCTCAGGGCCTGGGCGAAATCATCGGCGAAATCCCTTGTCCTGGTGAAAAGATGGGGCTGGAATATGGCCGTGATTTTCCTTCCGGGAAACATTCCCCTTAGGGAAGAGATCGCGGACGCGAGTTCCTTGGGATGATGGGCGTAGTCGTCAATGTAGGACAGATGCGGAGTGTTGATGTGCGCGTCAAGCCTGCGCTTTACCCCTGAATATGTCCCGATGGCTTCCTTGATGGCCTCCGGAGCCACTCCATGGTTGAGGCAGACCGCCGCCGCAGCGACGCTGTTCTCCACGTTGATCCACCCCGGGATTCCTACCCTGATGCCCCCTATGGTTCCACCTGGGTAGACCAGATCGAAAATGTAGTGTCCGACCTCGTCGGGTCTTGGGTTGACGGCATGGTAGTCCGCCGCCGGATCGTCATAACTGTAGTGAAGTATCCTGGCCTTTGTGTCTTCCGGAGTGATGTCCAATCCCTGTTTCACGATCAGAGTCCGGCTGACCTGCGAAGCGAAGGCCTTGAATGCCTTACGGTACTCCTGGAGGGTACCGTAGATGTCCAGATGATCCGCGTCCATCGACGTGATGGCGGCGATGGCGGGGTGGAGCTGGAGGAACGAGCGGTCGAACTCGTCGGCCTCCGCGACGATTGTCGGGGTGTGGCTCGTGAGAAGGTTCGTGTTGTAGTTCTTCGAGATGCCTCCCAAGAAAGCCGAGCAGCCTTTTCCGCTTTCCGTCAGGATGTGCGCCACAAGAGTGCTGGTGGTTGTCTTTCCATGCGTTCCGGCCACGGCGAGGCATGTCTGCCCCTCGGCCAGTTCTCCAAGCATGCGTGACCTCTTGACAAGGGTGTAGCCGTGTTCCCTGACGTAGACGAACTCCTGAAGATCCTCGGGAATCGCCGGAGTGTAGACGACAAGGGTGGAGGCCACATCCTTAGGGATGTAGTCCGGATCGTCCTTGTAGTGGATGTCGATCCCTTCTTTCTCAAGCTCAAGGGTCAGCTCGGACTGCGTCCTGTCATAGCCGGCGACCGGGTAGCCTTTGAACTTATAGTATCTGGCGATGGCGCTCATGCCGATGCCACCGATTCCAAGGAAGTAAATCTTTGAATATTTTGACATTTCTAATCTTTGATCAATTTGTAAACCTCTTCCGCGATTTTACCCGCCGCGTCCGGCAGCGCCATTTTTCCCGCGTTCTCTTCGAGCGCGGCTATCCTGGCCTCATCCTTCAGCAGATCCAGGGCTGTAGGGATCATCTTCTCCATAGCGTCAGCGTCCTTGACGATGAGTGCCGCGTCTTTCCTGACAAGAGCCATAGCATTGTGTGTCTGATGATCCTCGGCCACATTAGGTGACGGCACGAAGATCACGGCCTTGTGGGCGGCGCAAAGTTCTGACACAGAGCTGGCGCCGGAACGGGAGACCACAACGTCGGCGGCGGCATAGGCAAGTTCCATCCTGCCGACGAAATCTGTGTGATGAACATGCCTTAGTACCTCCGGGTTCCGGGCTTTCTGCTCCGCCATGAACTCGTCAACGCCCTTCTTGTAGTACTTGCCGCACTGCCAAAGCACGTCCACTCCGTCGATTCCCGGACATCCGTCGCTGATCCATTTCCTCATGCATTGGTTGAACCTGCTGCTGCCAAGGCTTCCGCCGACCACGAAAATGTGCTTTCTGGAAGGATCGAGGCCATATTCCTTAACCCCTGCCTCCTTTATCTCTCTGGTCGCCGGGACTATGATGCCTCTGATCGGATTTCCTGTCATGACGATCTTGTCGGCGGGGAAGAAACGCTCCATCCCCTCGTAGGCGACGCAGATTTTCTGAACCCTTCCACCGAGTTTCTTGTTCGTCAGCCCGGCGAATCCGTTCTGTTCCTGGATGAGGGACGGGATCCCCATCCCTGTGGCCGCCCAGAGCAGGGGAGCGCTCGCATAGCCTCCGACGCCGATCGCGATCTGAGGCTTGAATTCCTTGATGATCCTTCTGGCCTTGAACACGCTGGCGACCACCTTGAACGGCACGCTCAGGTCATTCAGGATGTTCTTAAGGTTAAGCTGGCGCTGAAGTCCGACGATCGGCAGCCCGACTATCCTGTAGCCTGCCGCCGGCACCTTCTCCATCTCCATCTTGCCCTCGGCTCCCACAAACAGGATCCCGGTCTCGGGATTCAGTTCCTTCAGCTTGTTGGCGATCGAGACAGCCGGGAAGATGTGTCCTCCTGTCCCGCCTCCGCTGATTATGACTCTCAATGCTTTATGCTCCATGTCTCTATTCATTGTTATGATCGTCGATCCCGTAGTCCGGGATGTCGTTCTCGTGTACCGGGATGTTCGCGTCAACGCCACCGAAATCCTCCTCCTGGGCGTTGAGTCTGCTTTCAGCCTCGTCCAGCTCGTCCATCCTGCTGCCGATCTCGTCCCTGACCTGCCTGTCCACCAAAGGTTCGGCCTTGGCCGCCTCCCTATCGATCTTTCTCTTGGCCATCTTGCTTATGGACAGGATGATGCCGAAGGCGAGGCTGAACATTATGAACGATGAGTTGCCGTGGCTGATCATCGGAAGCGTCTGGCCTGTCAGCGGCCCGATGTCGCAGTTGACGGCTATGTGCATCATCGCCTGTCCGGTGATGAGCAGGACGAGTCCGGCCACCGCGGTCTTCGCGAAGTGGTTGTCACAGTTCCTTACGATGATCGAGCCTCTGGCTAAAAGGCTGATGTAGAGGATGATCACGAATATTCCTCCAAGCAGGCCGTACTCCTCCACCACGAAACTGAACATGTAGTCCTCGAACATGATCGGCACGACGTATCTCTGGGTGCTTCGTCCGGGACCCTTGCCGAACAGCCCTCCCTCGTGGATGGCGATCTTCGCGCTTATCGGCTGCTTCACGTTGTCGAGCGCTTCCTGGAACTCGACGCTGTTCTGCGGGTTCTCCCTCATTATCCTGAGATTGTCATCGATTCCTGCGCCGACAACCCTGTTGATCGCCGAGTCAAGATGCGGGAACAATTTGTGACCTTCGTCCCGGCTCGCGTTGATGCAGATGCAGACGGCGAGCAGACCTATGCCGATGGCTATCGGCTTGACGAGTTCCTTGACGCTGATTCCTCCGATCAGGATGGTGATGAACATGATCCCTCCGATGAACAACGTGCTGGACAGGCTGCCGACCATGATAAGGAGGCAGACACTGAATATCGGAACGTAGATGTAGACGATTTTCTTGGTCAAAGGCTTGTTCCACAGCGGGTATTTCTTTCCCAGATGGTTGGCGATCATGAAGCTGTCGTTGCGGAAGGCGTTCACCGCCCATGCCAGGTACATGATCATGGCCACTTTCACGACCTCGAACACGTGGACCTGCAATCCAAGGACGGACACGATTCTCCAGGCTTGGTTGAGGTACAGCGCCTTGACCGGGCCGACGGTGATGTGCAGGGCCAGAATCAAAAGCAGTCCGATGGAGACGGCGTAGCCCAGCTGCGAGACGATTCGGAAGAATCCTATCTTCTTGATGCTGCAACAGATGAGGATGATCGCAAGACCGCCGAGCGTCAGCACGAGTTGCTCGCTGATTATCGCCATCCTGGTCGTTTTCTGCTGGAGGGCCAGCAGTGAGGTGGATGAGAATATGGCCACGATGGACAGGAGGATGAGCAGCATCACGATCATCCACACCACCTTGTCGCCTTCGAAGGAATCCACGAAGTTCCAGAGGGTTTTCTTTTTCTTTGTCTCCCCGGCCATATTCATTCAACTTTTAGAGTCTTCTTACAGCTTCCTTGAATTTCTCGCCGCGGTCCTCGTAGCAGGTGAACAGGTCGAAGCTGGCGCAGCATGGGCTCAGCAGCACGATGTCTCCGGCCTTGGCGAACCCGCTGGCGGCCTTTACAGCCTCGTCAGCCGACTTGGTGTCCACGATGCTGTCCTTCCCGACGATCTGTTCGAACGCCTCGTGGATCTTGCGGTTGTCAACACCCAGGCACACGATGGCCTTGACCTTCTCCTTGACGAGCGGTTTGAGGATCTCGTAGTCGTTGCCCTTGTCGGTTCCGCCGACTATCCAGACAACCGGTCTCTTCTGGCATTCGAGGGCGTACCAAGCCGCGTCCACGTTCGTGGCCTTGGAGTCGTTGATGTAAAGCACGTCCTTGATGCTCAGCACGGGTTCGAGCCTGTGTTCGATTGGCTGGAATGTCGCCAGGGCCTCACGGATGGTCTTGTTGTCGATGCCCGAAGCCTTGGCCGCCAGAGCAGCCGCCATCGAGTTGTAGATGTTGTGCCTGCCGCCGAGGGCGAGCTCTTTCAGGAATATGTCGCATTCGTCGTTGTCGTACTTTACGACGATCTTGTCGTCCTTGAGGAAAGCGCCTTGCCTGACCTCGGTCTTCTGGCTGAACGGCAGACGCTTCGCCGAGAGGATGATCTTGTTCAGATGCTCGATGGTGATCTCGTCGTCGGAGTCGAAGATGAAGCAGTCCTCCGGCCTTAGATTCTGCGTGAGGCGGAACTTGGCCTTGACGTAGTTTTCCATCTGGTAGTCGTAGCGGTCCAGGTGATCCGGAGTGATGTTGGTGATGATCGCGATGTCTGGACGGAAATCATAGCAGTTGTCCAGCTGGAAACTGCTGATCTCCAGAACATAGTAGTCGAAGTGTTCTGTGGCGACCTGGTAGGCGTAGCTCTTGCCGATGTTGCCGCCGAGTCCCACGTTGAGTCCGGCGTTCTGAAGCAGGTAGTAGATCAGGGATGTCGTGGTGGTCTTGCCGTTGCTTCCGGTGATGCAGATCTTCTTCGCCGTGTCATAGCGGCCGGCGAACTCGATCTCGGAGATGATGTGGATTCCCTGCGCCTCGATCTTCTTGATGATCGGAGCGGTGTTTGGAATGCCGGGACTCTTGACCACCTCATCGGCATTCAGGATAAGTTCCTCAGTGTGATGACCTTCCTCGAAGCTGATGTCCCATTTGCGGAGTTCGTCCACAAAGTGGTCGGCAATCTTTCCGTAGTCGGAAAGGAAGACATCGAATCCTTTCACCTTAGCGAGAACAGCGGCTCCGACTCCGCTCTCAGCGCCTCCCAAAACTACAATTCTGCTCATATTCTTAAATTTATCTTATCTTCAACAATGCCAATGTGGTGACGGCAAGGATGACTCCGATGAGCCAGAACCTTGTCACGATCTTCGCCTCCGGTATGGCGTGGTCCGGTCTGGAGATCAGTGCCGGGATGCCTTCCTTCTGGTAGTGGTGGTGCAGAGGGGTCATCTTGAATATTCTTCTGCCCTCGCCGTATTTTTTCTTCGTGTACTTGAAGTAGCCTCTCTGCATGATGACCGAGAGGGACTCGACGAAGAAGATTCCGCAGAGAACCGGCAGCAGCAGCTCTTTTCTCATCAGTATGGCGCTCACTCCTATGATGCCTCCGATGGTCAGGCTGCCCGTGTCGCCCATGAACACCTGCGCAGGGTAGGAGTTGTACCATAGGAACCCCATCAGCGCCCCGACGAAGGCGGACATGAATATGGCGATCTCTCCACTGCCCGGAATGTACATGATGTTCAGGTACTCAGAGTTGATGAGGTTGCCGCCGAGCCAGGCGAAGATGCCCAGCACCACGCCGACGACCGCGCTTGTGCCGGCGGCAAGGCCGTCCATGCCGTCGGTGAGGTTAGTGCCGTTCGAGCAGGCCATGATGACGACCACTATCATGAGCATGTAGATCGCCCATTTGCAGTACCATCCCCATTTGCCTTTGAACGGAGAGAGGCACTTGTAGTCGAACTCGTGATCCTTCACCAGCGGGATGGTCGTCTTTGTACTCTTGACGACATTCTCCATCTTCCATCCTGCATCCTGAGCCACAAGTGTCTCGGAATCAACGTTCAGTGATCCGCTGTTGCCTTGTTCCACCACGTTGGTGGCCTCTGGCGGCGCGGTCACTTTCTCCCTGACGACAATGTCATCGCTGAAGCAGACGGTCAAAGCTATGATAAGTCCAAGAAGGAGCTGTCCGATGAGTTTAGCCTTGGGATGCAGTCCTTCCTTGTTGTGTCTGAACACCTTGATGTAGTCGTCGGCGAATCCGAGGGAGCCGCACCAGATCGTTGTAAGGAGAAGAAGCTGGGTGTAGATGTTCTTAAGATTGCCGAACAGCAGGACGGCGACCACGATGCTGAGGATGATGATGACACCGCCCATTGTCGGAGTGCCTTTTTTCTGCATCTGCCCTTCGAGTCCGAGGTCACGTATGGTCTCTCCGATCTGTTTTTTCTGAAGCCATCTGATGATCCTGCGGCCTGCGAAAAACGAGATCAGCATCGCGGTGACACTGGTCAGCATGGCCCTGAAGGACAGGTAGGTGAACAGGCCCTGTCCAGGAATGTCGTAGTCTTTGAGATATTCAAAAAGATGGTAGATCATCGCGTTTCCTCCTATTCATTAACCATGTTTCCGAACACTTCGGCGACCACCTCGCGCTCGTCGAAATGACGGTGCTCCGTGCCGATTATCTGATATGTCTCGTGGCCTTTCCCCGCGAGCAGGATGACGGCACCGTCTTTGGCGAACATGATCGCCGTCCTGATGGCCTCCTTGCGGTCGGCGATGAAGATGGCTTTTGACAAGCCTTTAGGACTGAATCCCTTACGGATGTCGTCAAGGATGTCTTCCGTCTTCTCCGTGCGGCTGTTGTCGGATGTGACCACAATCCTGTCGGCGTAGTCCTCGGCCACTTTGGCCATTTCCGGTCTCTTGGTCTTGTCACGGTCTCCGCCGCATCCGAACAGGCAGACAAGTTCCCTTCCGGAGTCGATGCTCCTGAGGGTCTTCAGCACATTGTCCAGCGCGTCCGGAGTGTGGGCGTAGTCGATGATGACGGAGAGGTCTCTCGGCCCTCTGATCGTCTCCAGCCTTCCCGGTGCTGACTCCAGCTTGCTGATGGCCACAAGAGTCTCTTCCGGATCGGCTCCCACGGCTATCGCGGCGCAGTAGATCGCCAGGATGTTGTAGGCGTTGTGCTGCCCGATGAGTCTGGTCCAGGTCTCCCGGCCGTCAATCCTGAGCAGCATGCCCTCGAAGGTCTCCTCCATGATGCGGCATGTGTGGTCGGCCAAGCCTCTGCATGAGTATCTTACAACCTTTGCCTTGGTGTTCTGCACCATGACCTCGCCGTTCCTGTCGTCGATGTTGGTGATGGCCGTGGCCGTGGCCGGAAGGTTGTCGAAGAAGAGTTTCTTGCAGCGAAGGTACTCGGCGAATGTCTTGTGGTAGTCCAGATGGTCGTGGGTGAGGTTTGAGAATATTCCCACTTTGAACTCCAGACCTGCCACACGCTCCTGCTCCACTCCGATCGAGCTTACCTCCATGAAGCAGAACTCGCATCCGGCATCCACCATCCGGCTCATCAGGGAGTTGACGGTGATAGGGTCGGCGGTTGTGTTGGCCGTCTCCAGCCGCTTGGTGCCCACGTAGTTGGCGATTGTGGAGAGAAGTCCGCAGTTGTACCCTTGCGACATGAAAAGCCGGTAGAGAAGTGTCACGGTCGTCGTCTTGCCGTTCGTGCCGGTGATTCCTACCAGCGTGAGCTTGCGGGATGGGTTGTCGAAGAAATTGGCGGCCATCATCGCCACGGCATGACGTGAGTCGGCCACCTTGACAAGGGTGACCGGAGCGTCCGGCTGTCCTGCGGCAGCTGTACGCATGGCCTCCTCGTCTTCGTAGACAATCGCCGCCGCTCCGGAGCCGATGGCTTTCCCGATGAAGGCATGTCCGTCGCTGTCGTGACCTTTCACGGCGATGAATATGGCTCCCGGGGTGACTTTCCTCGAATCGTTGCAGACATCAAGGATCTCAAGGTCACGCTTTCCCCGCACCTCGATGAATCCTGCGTCCCTTATGATGTTTTCCAGTCTCATTTCAATGTAAGTGTTATGGCGGAACCTTCCGTCGCCCTGGCTCCCGGGGAAGGAGTCTGTGAGGTGACGTGTCCGGTTCCTGTGTACCTGCACCTCAGGCCGCTGTTCTCGATGATGAACATCGCGTCCTTAAGTCCAAGTCCTGTAACGTCCGGTACCACCGGACTTTTGGTGTCGGCTTGTTCGTGAATCTCCCTGTCGAGCTTCATCTGTGGAACTTTTGCCGAGGATATTATTGTGTTTCCCCACTCAGGGTCAAGTACATAGATCGCATCAACTACTTCCCGCATCACCGCCGCCGGACCGGCACCACCGTAAAGGCTTCCTCTGATCAGATCGGATTTCATGCAGACTATCGCGCTGTATTTCGGATTCTCCGCAGGGAAGAATCCGACGAATGTGGCCAGGTTGTGGTAGCTTCCGTCCTTGGTCACATAAGGGGATGACATCCCGTACTTGTCGATCTCCTCTTTGGAAAGCACCTGCCTTGATGTGCCGGTCTTTCCGGCCACCGTAAGCTTGGCGCCTTTGAGCCTTTTGGCCGTCCCCTCGGATGTCACGGCGCGCATCGCCCTTAGCATCGTGTCGGCGGTGGCCTTCGAGCAGATGGACGCGTTCAGGACGCTCGGCCCCTTCTTCGTCTTGACGGCACCGTTCTTTTCGATGCTCTCCACGAGGTAAGGTTTCATCATCCTTCCCTTGTTGGCGATCGCGTTGTAGAATGTCAGGATGTGGAGAGGTGTCTCCTTGACGGAGTAGCCGATGGCCGTGGAACCGAGATCGGTCGCGCTCCATTGCTTGGAGTCCGGTGAAGGAATGTAAGGCTCGCTGAGACCTTTGAGGTCAAAATCGAAAGCCTGACCGAGCTTGTACATGTACAGCTTGTCAAGGAACCTCTTAGGGTTGTCATTGTAGTTCTTGACGGCGAGGTACCGGAACACATAGTTGGAGGAGATCTCGAAGCCGCGCAGGACCGAGATCTCTCCGTTGCCCTTGATGTGCGTGTCCTGCGGGTAGCCCGGTATCACACCGTTGTTCATCGGGATCACGTCGTCCAGGGACTTGACGAAACCGTCCTCTATCACGGTCATCAGCGTCGTGGCCTTGAACACGGAACCCGGCTCTGCGGCGAATCCGATCGCCATGTTGTAGACTTCGTTCAGGCTGCTGTCCTTGGGATCCTTGGTGAGGTTCACCATCGAGCGGATCGCACCGGTCTTCACGTCCATGATCACGGCGCACCCCTCGTTGATCTTCGGGTTGGCCGCCATCTGCTTCCTCATCGCCTTGTCAACGATGTCCTGAAGAGTGATGTTCAGGGTGGTCCTGACATTGAGGCCGTCTTCCGGCTTGACGTAGGTGCTGTCGTAGTTCTGGATCCTCTCCCGGTTGTCGGTCGGACGGAGCCAGATCTCTCCCTCTTTGCCGTGAAGGGCGTAGTCATATTTCCCCTCAAGGCCTATGTGATTGTTGCCGTTGGAGTTGCGGTTGTCTTTCACGTACCCTATCGTGCGTCTTGCCAGGGTCCCGTAAGGGTACTGCCTGGAATCCCGCTTGTTGACAATGATTCCGCTCTTGTAGCGTCCCTCCTTCATCAGCGGCAGTTTCTGCAGCCGCAGAAGGGCTCCCCTGTCAAGGTCGGCGGTCAGTCTCATGTACCTGTTGCCGTCCTTGCGCCCTGTGACGATCATCCGGTAGTAGTCTCCGGCGCTGCCTCCGACTTCCTTCGCCAGTCCGTCGCTGAAAGCCTTCGCCTTTGACAGCCAGTCCCTTTCCAGACTGTCGGGATTGCTCTTGCCGCGGAAAACGCTCTTGAGCACCGTGCAGTCCATGTAGAGCTGGTACATCGGTGTGGACATCGCCAGCAGTTTCCCGTCGCTGCCGATGATCGCTCCACGGTCCGGCTCGATGACGCTCTTGGTGCTTGGCGGAAGGAAGAACCTCGCCACATCCTTGTCCGGCTTCCAGAACAGCTGGATGCAGACCATCTTGCCGATGATGAAGAATCCGGCGACCAGCACGATGGCATAGAAGCAGTACAGTATCACGCCGATCCTGTCCCGTTTCTTCTTGGCCTTGTTCTGTCTCTCTGCCGTCATGTCTGTCATTCGCTTATCTTGTCCGCCGGTTTATCCGGCATTGTCAGCCTGGAGCCTGAATCCTCAAGCATCTTCTGCACCTTGCTCATCCTTGAAAGCCCCGCAAGCTCAACGGTCTTCTGAGCGTGGTAGATCTCCACGTCCTCCAGCACCTTCCTGTTCTCCTCGACCCTTGTGAGCGTCTTCTCTATCTTGAGACTCAGCCAGATGCTGACCCAGAACAAGAAGAACGTGTAGATGATGTGGATGAAGTAGCGGCTGACGTGCAACCTCAGCAAAAACTCCCCCTTTATCGTGGCCAGAGCCGCGTTCCTGAACCACAGCAGGATGTCGGAGAACTTCCATTTTCTCAGTTCCGTCATGCCTTGTTCCCTCCTTTCTCTTCTGTTTTCTCCGCGATCCTCAGCTTGGCGCTCCTCGCCCTCGTGTTGGAGGCGATCTCGCTCTCCTGCGGCAGGATCGGCTTGCGGTTCACCGCCTTCAGAGGGGCATGAATATTCCCGAACACGTCCTTTTCCTCCTTGCCGTCTGCCCTTCCGGTCTTGATGAAGTTCTTGACCATCCTGTCCTCAAGCGAGTGGTAGGTGATCACGACAAGCCTTCCTCCCGGTCTGAGCGTGTCCGCCGCCCCTTCGAGGAATTTCTCCAGGGAGCGCATCTCGTGGTTCACTTCTATCCGCAAGGCCTGGTAGACTTTCGCAAGGAATTTGTGTTCGGCGAATTTCGGAAGAGCGGGCCTGATCGCCTCGTCAAGCTCTCCGGTGGTGCTGATGCCGCGCTTGTCTCTTGCCGAGACGATGAGTTGGGCTACCTTGCGGGCATTGTCCACCTCGCCGTAGATGCGGAGCAGGCTTTCGAGATCCTCCTGTGAATATTCATTGACCACATCGGCGGCTGTCTTTCCGCCCTCGCGGTTCATCCTCATGTCCAGAGGAGCGTCATAGCGGAAGGAGAACCCCCTTTCCGCCGTGTCGAACTGGTGGGAGGAGACTCCGAGATCGGCGAGAATGCCGTCCAGGCCGCCGGACAGCTTCGCGCCAAGCGCCTTATCGCCGGTCTTGTGTGCCAGGTCAAGCACGAAATTATGGATGAACCGGAAATCCGCGCGCACCAATGTGAGCCTCGGATCGTCGATCCTGTTGTCTATGGCGTCGCTGTCACGATCGAAGGCGATGACGTGACCGTCCTCGTTTAAGCGTGAAAGTAGTTCGGCGGTGTGACCACCGCCTCCGAATGTGGCATCGGCGTAAGTTCCTGATGGATCGGTAACAAGAGCGGAGATGCTCTCGTCAAGCATTACTGGTGTATGGTAGTCTGACATTCCGGTTCCTCCTATCTCTCCTGAGACAGCTGTCCGGCAATGTTCAAGAATTCCTCGTTTGAGATCCCGCTTGCCTCGTACTTTTCCTTGGCCCAGATCTCGATCTTGTAATCGTTGCCCGAGAAGACTACCTCTTTCGTTACACCAATTGACTCCAAAAGCTTCTTGGGGATAGAGATACGTCCGAGTTTCGCGTCCGGTTCGACGACAGCCCTGTCGCGCATGTACTCTCTCCAGAAAGCGGCGTGAGCACGATTAAAGATGTTCAGTTTTGACTTCACCTCTTCGGACTGGCGCTCCCATTCCTCGAAGGTGTACATTTCAAGGCAGTCCTCAAAGATGTCCTTCTTGACGACGAGCCTCTGGTCTCCCTCGGAAGGCATCAGTGACTTGAACGGCGAAGGGAAAACCACTCTCCCTTTGTCGTCGATCTTTCCTGAATATTCTCCGATGAATGTTACCATTGTCTTTAGCCTTTCACGCTTGGTTACAAAGTTAGGAATATTTTTCCAATTTATTCCACTTGCTTCCAATTTTTTCCACAAAGGTTTCAACAATGCTCTCCCGCGCGTTTCGGGAGGGTGTCAAGCCAAAATTTTCTTTGATTTCTATGAAGTTTTTTCTTGTTGTTCCCCTTGACGGTTGCGAAAAATATGTATTTTTGCCACATGAAAAAGTTCCTTACAGCCGCAGTCCTTGCACTGCTTTGCGCCGTGGCACTTCCGGCGCAGACCAAGATTATGTCCCACAGAGGTTTCTACGCCCATCCGGGATCCTTTGAAAACACTTTGACCAGCCTTGCCGGCGCTCAGAGACTTGGTGTCGAGGGGGTTGAGCTTGACGTACACCTCACCGCGGACGACTCTCTCGTGATCCTGCACGGCCCGATGATTCCCGGTACGAGGCACAAGGACGTACAGAAACTTGACTTCCTCACCGTCAGGAACTGCGTCCTCCCGAACGGCGACCATATTCCTACGTTGAGGGAGTATTTCACCCAGGCGAAGAAGACTTCCGCCCTGAAGCTTTTCCTTGAGCTCAAGTCCCACCCGACTCCGCAGAGGGAAACCCGGCTTGCGGAGAAAGTGGTCGCACTGTGTGAGGAGATGAACATGTTCGATCAGGTCTGCTTTATCTCCTTCAGCGAGCATCTCTGCGACGAGACCCTTCGTCTCCATCCGGGAGCGGAGGTGGTGCCGATCTCCTCCAGGAAGACATATTCGGTGAAGGAGCTTCAGGACAGAGGCTACGCCGGCGTGTCCTATAACTATAATGTGGTGATGAACGCCGTCCATTATCTGGATGAAGCCCATGCCGCCGGTCTTCAGACCGTCCTCTGGCCGGTGAACAGCTACGATCTGGCGGATTTCGCCATGAGGCACGGGGTCACCTATGTCTCCTCCGACCAGCCCCAGGGGATGAAGCGGCTGATGGACTCAATCCGCGAGCTGAGGTGGAAACAGGAGAAGAAGCTGATCTGCTTTGATTTGGACGGAACCCTCACGCAGCACAAGACTCCTCTCACCGCAGCCAACAAGGCTGTCCTTGACACCTTGGCCAAGCGCTACGAGATCATCATGGCCGGCGGAGGAAACTGCGCGAGGATCTACAAGCAGATGGGAAACTATCCGATCACCATACTCGGCAACTACGGCATGGAGGAGAGCCGTGTCATCGACGGCGAGTTCAGGATGGTCAGGGAGGAGAAGTCTCCGGTTGACAGGAAGTTCTTCCTCAAGACCTGTGAATATCTCAGGAAGAAATACGGCTACACCGACTACAAGGGCGATCCTCTGGAGTTCCACGAGTCGGGCATGGTGACTTTCGGCCTGCTCGGAACCAAGCCCGACAAGGCTGCGAAACTGGCCTTTGATCCGGACAAGGTACGCAGACGCGCCATGTTCCCGGAGGTCCGTGACCTGTTCAAGGACTATTCCGTGTTCATCGGCGGCACGACTTCGTTCGACATCACTCCGAAGCAGTACAACAAGTTTGACGCTGTGATGCGCTACGCCGGTGAGAAAGGCTACACGATCGACCAGATCCTCTTCGTAGGCGACGATTTCCTCGATGGCGGAAACGACAGCCAGATCCGTCTCGGCGGCATGGACTACATAAGGATCGACGACTACACACGCCTCCCGGAGAAGCTGGAATTCCTGTTTTAGGAAGCGGCGTGGAATACGTGATGAGGGAGTACAGACATTTTTTCTCCCTACTTTTCTGCAAAATATAGGAATTCTCTTCCCATTATTATGTTTTTCTCCCCACCTTTTGGGTTGATCTATTTTTACAAATCGCTTTCATGGTAATGTGCCACGGAATTGTGTGGAATAGCGTTATGCCTGAAAAAGTCGTGCGATCGGGGGCGGGATATTCATCAATAATAGGTCTGTGGGTGGTTCTGCTGCCGATTGGGCTGAAAGTGTTTTGTAAAAAATTTGACGATTCACTTTCGACCAGCATATTCCTGTTTTTTGGCGTATAGTAATCCTTAAATAATAACTTGGTAATCTTTGATTGTCTTTTCGGTCTAGCTATCTTTTCTCATCAGTCATGTGTCACCGGCACACCCCTTTTTCAAAAAGACATCTATCCTCGAAAATACTGCCAAATCTTTACCTACTAATTTTTTAGCGCTTACTAAGCAGTACCGACAATCCGCTTACGGTACGCAAAAGAGGGTGGCTATCAGTCTTTCGACTTTAGTCACCCTTTCTCTGTCAAGGCCGGACTTCCGTCCTTTCGCCGGTGGCGGAGACCGCCATGACACGATAGGATGGATTCCAGCCTGGAACGCTGAAGACCGCCTTGGAGGACGGGGCGAGCTTACCCTCGGAGGCGAAGACCAGACCGCCGTCGGCGTCCCTCACCTCAAAGACAACCACATTCTTCCAGTCCGTCAGGGTGACGGTTCCCGAAGAGCTGACCGACACAGAGCCGGGAATCACCTCCGGCCTCGTCCTGAACAGACCCTTGTTGTTGTCCGTGATGTACTCTATAGGGACGTCCGGCGTAGGAAGCCCCAGCGCCTCGACCCTTTGGCGGATCTCCTCGATCCGGCTTTCCGTCACTGTCATCCTGCCCGAGCCATAGTCGTCAATCGATGCGTCCACGGGGGTGAGGAATCCCCATTTGGTAAAGAAGTCCAGCAGATTGTGTCCCGAGGCCTTGGAGCAGGTGAGGACGAACTCCGTCTGCTGCTCCCCGGCGGTTCCGAGGTCAGGGGAAGTCCTGACATATTCAAAGACATCGGGGTAGAACCCTCCTTTGTCCTCCCGCAGCTCGGGTGTCTGCCCCAGAACCTCTCCGAAGTAGAGCTGGAGCTGCCAGAAAGGGACGAGCTTGCAGAACACGTCTCCTTCTGTGGAATGAGGCGCGCCAGCGGCCAGAATGTCCCTCCAGGCTTTGGCGTAGCGGTTCGGCAGCCCTTCCCCCATGTCCTCGGTCTGAAGCCTTGAAGGCTGCCTGAGGATTGTGGTCTGGACATATTCGGACATTATGTTGTTCGTCACTTCCGTGGTGCCCAGCCACTTGAGTCCCGGACGGGTCTGGTTGCAGTGGCCGACCTCGTGGGCGGGTCCCCAGCAGGAGCCGGTTGTCAGACTCAGGACGTCGCACAGCTGCGGCAGGGTGGAGTCATTGTAGGCCGTATAGTAGCTTGTGGCGTACATGTAGGAGGTGTAGATCACGATGAACCTCATCCTGTTCGGGAATGTCCTGCCGTAGCGGTACAACCCCATCAGCTCCTGCTCCGCCCTGACGAACGAGTCGAACACGCGGACAAGGGCGGCCCCGTCCGGAGTGTGGGCGCGGAAGCGGGAGGTGGGAAAGGTGAGGTGTGAATATTCTCCCACAATATCAAAGAAAGAATATTCCGCCGCACCCAGAAGCCTCTGCCAGTCTGTGTCCTTGTGCCTTCGCAGGTCAAAGAGTCCGTTGACCCTGCCTCCCGCGAAATGCACCTTGACGGGATTGGCTGTCTGATAATCATCGCTTTGAAACACAACGTAGAGAAGCCCCTTGTCCATGGATTTGATCTGGTTCACTCCGTCGCTCAACGGAAAGGAGCGTCCGTGGAAGCCATCCCCGCCGGGTCTGTCCAGATTCTGGACGTAGACCGAGGCCTGACGGTTTCCAAGTCCATCGACGAGTACTACCATATCCTCGCCGCCGGGCGAGAAGATACCAGTGGCTCCGTCCATGAAACTGTAAGGTGAGATCTTGAGATCCCGCGCGACGACTTCCGGATAGGGATAGGCGGAATATTCCTGAACCCTGAATTCCGTAGGATAGCGGCCCGCCTTCATGTAGGCTGCCATATTCCTGAAAAACTCCGAGCCGCAGGAGCGTATGTCCTCGTCCGTGACCCCTGGCCTCAACGCTGAGCAGGCCCTGTCGGTGAACAGGGACAGGGGGTCGAACTTGTCCGGGTTGACCTTGTAGAACTCCATCTCGGAGCAGGAGGCGAATCCCTGTCCGTCCCCGGCTCCGGACCACACCGTGAACCGGATGCTCTCCACGTCTTTCAGTGTGGTCCGGAAGTCCACTTTGGACGGATGCCCCGAACCCTTGAAGTCATATTTCCCCGCGGCGGACCATTCCTTGCCCCGGATCTTGTAGTGGATTTCCGTCTCCCTGAAGTTGCCGTTGGAACCGGATTTCCGGGGATGGTAGACAATGTAGTCGATGTCCGTTCCCTTGGAGAAGCTGTAGGTCAGGGTGACCGGGAAGTAACCGCCCGCCGAGTTGTCCCAGGAGGAGTGGTAGAGGGTCTCGTAACTTCCGTCGAAGGATTTCTCTATGTTCTCACCCTGCTGCCAAGAGGAGGCGGTTCCGGACAGCACCTTGACCCTGATGTCACCCTTGATGTCCGGCTTGCCGACCGGAACATATTCCCCCTCCGGAACAAGAGGAGGAACTTCCGGTCCGTCAGGAGACTCCTTCTCCCCGCAGGAGAGCGGGAAGAGGAGGCAAACCATGTACACTATGATTCGGAGCGCTTTCATTCCGCCTCCGGATCAACGACCTTCACCTGCCACAGCCGGAACTCGGACATCGTGAAGAACACATCGCCTGAGTTGACGGCGTTCACGACCATCCTGATGTGGTCGAAAGGCTGTGTGACAGGCAGGTTCGGCGATGTGTAGGCATCGGTTGCCGTAACAGGCAGACCGTCCTCGTCCTTCGTGAACTTCTTGACGAGTGTCCAGTCCGAGCCGCCTGTGCTGACCAGGATGTCGAAGTCCGTCGGTTTCTGCCGTTCGTTGTTTCTCGGAGCGTACCAGAATTTCCAGTGTCCCTCGGTCAAGGCCTCCGGAAGCCGGATCTGGAGCCAGTGCGGCCCCGGGATTGCCACGCTCCACGCCGTGTGGAAGAACGTGGCGGTGTTCCCGTCGATCAGATTGGCGATGGGACCCTCGCTCGGCTCCTGGGCGTTCGTGCCGAGATGCTCGGCCTTGAGGATGATGCGTGTGGCCTGCTCTGTCACGGGAGCCCTGCCCGACCTTGCGGTCACGGTCTGGGTCTTTCCTCCGTTGTCCGTCCTGCTGAACGGCTGGATGGTGAAGCGGTAGTCGCCGAACCTTGCCCTGGTGTCAGGAATAAGGATGGAGTCACAGCTGGAAAGCCGGACCTCGTCTATCCCCAGCAGATGGTCGTGGTAGGACACTTTCACATAGTGGACACTCTTGTCGGCGGGGAGGGTCCAGAAGAGGGCGATCCCGCCGGGACGCTCCTCCGAACGGACATCCTTGATTGGGGACGGGACCGTTCCCTTGTCGTCATCCTTGCAGCCGACGGCGAGCAGCGGAAGCAGGAAAAGCAGATTGAATATTCTGTATGGTCTCATATATCTTTGTTGTTTACGATGTTTTCATCAATATCCCGGATTCTGCACAAGATTCAGATTCTTGTTCACGTCGCTCAGAGGAATCGGGAGAAGGTACTGGGTCGGTGACTCGAACTTCCGCTCGAACATGATGGTGCTGACGGTGGCGAAACTGTTGATGTCCCTTGCCTCGATGTTGAATCCCTCAGCCTTCACGCTGAAATACTTCTCAGCCATCTTCCATCTCCTGAGATCCCAGAAATTGTGGTTTTCGAGGTAGAATTCGATCTGCCTCTCCTGACGGACGATGTCCCTGAGGAGGGCCTGGTCCAGGGTCTTCCCCGCGATGGTCTCCCACGACTCCTCCACGGAAGGGATGCCGGCCCTTTCCCTGACCTTGTTCAGGTAGGTCTTTGCCATGGCGAGGTCTCCGGTCTCGACGCAGGCCTCGGCGTAGCCGAGATAGAGTTCGGCAACCCTCATAAGCGGCCACGGATAGTCAATAGGGGCTTTGAGAAAGGTCGCGACTGCATAGCCTGGATTAACGCCCTTTTTGTTGAGATAGCCCGAAGGTGAGTAGTTGTTGGTCCTTAGTCCGCCGTAGTCCCTGGAGCAGTTGCCTCCAAGGACGAAGTCGCAGACAAGCTTGCCTCTGTCCGTCCCGGAATGCCTCTGGTAGGACGGGTCGTTGGCGTACGCTCCGTTGGAGGCCGCCGAGAGAATCTCGTAGTAACCACCCTGGAACGCCACCCAGGCGTAGAAGCGCGGCTCCCTGTCCAGATTGAGCCTGATGGTCTGGGCTCCCACCTCGGCCTCGGAGGCATGATCCTCATCGACGGTCACGACATCGTACATGCTCGACGGGGAGAACAGGCTCTTGTCCTCATTCAAAGGAAGTCCGTTCTTGGTGTAGAACCGCTTCACCATCGCGAGGGTCGGAGCGACCCCGTTCCAGGCCGAGCCGCTGCTGTAAGGCGTGGATTTGTTCTGGAGGCCGTAGTATCCTTCGCCGCGGGAGTCCGCCCAGATGATTTCTTCGTTGAGCGGCTCCATTATGTTGTAGCGGAGCCTGTGCTGCACAGGGTCTGCCGGCTCAAGGTTCCCGTTGAAGAAGCTGTCGTTCATGTAAAGCTTGTGGCCGGCCTCCTCCGCGACCCTGATGGCCTCGGCGAATGCCTCCTTCGCCCTCTGCCATTTCGCCGGATCGTACTGCAAAGGCATCAGCTGTGTCCCGTCCTTGCCCTTGAAATCAGAGTAGAACTCGGAATTGCCGTTGAACAGAGGTGAGGCCGCGGTAAGCAGCATCCTGGCCTTCAGGGCTTTGGCGACCACGCTTGTCGCAAGTCCGTAGTACAGCGCAGGACGCTTGGCAGGGAGACCCGCCGCCGCTTCGTCCAGTTTGTCGCAGATGAAATCGACGCACTGGTCGTAAGGCGTCCTGGCCTTGTAGTCCGAGGCCACGGTCAGGATACTCGGCTCCTCGTCGATGATGATGATAGGGCCATAGCACCTTGAAAGCAGGAAATGATAGTAGCCGATGAGGAAGGTCGCCTGCGCCTTGTAGTCCGCGAGTGTGCCTGCGGGTAGATTAGGAACCTTGTCCACATTGTTGAGGAATATGTAAGTCTGCCTCAGGCCCTGGAACAGGGTGTTCCAGTACGATATGACAGGCGAGGAGGCGGTGAAGTTGCCTTTCGGGAACGAGGCGAATGTCTCGTGCTCGAAAGCGGTGATCACCTCGTCTCCCGTCATGAAATCCAGAGAGGTAGGCCCCTCGCGCGGATTCGGGAGGTAGCTGTAGCAGGAATACAGATACCGTTCGGCGGCTCTGACATCCTCGAACGCATCCTCGGCCTTCTCCTTCTCATCGGGAACAATGTCCAGAAAGTCGCAGGAGACAACGCCAGCACAAAGGCAGGCAAGAAAGACTATTTTACTGAATGTTTTCATCGCTGTTATCATTTAAATGTCACTTGCAGACCAAGATTGAATGTCCTCTGGGTAGGGTACTGCATGCCTGCCCCTCCTCCCATCTCCGGATCCCAATGCTTGAACCTGGAGAAGGTCAGGACGTTGACGGCGTTGGCGTAGACTCTTACGTTGCGGATTCTCCAACCCACCTCCACGTTCTTCAGCTTGAGGAACGAAGCGTCCCTGAGCCAGAAGTCAGAAGCTCTGGAGTTGTGGTTGTTCTCGTACTTTGTAAGGCGCGGGTAGGCCGCCCTTATGTTCTGGTTGGTAGGACTCCAATGGTCATCAGCCACGAACTGAAGCACGTTCCTGTTGTACTGCGCTCCGAAAGGATGGAAGCCAGACATCATCAGCGATGTCCTCGCCGCCCCCTGAAGGAAGAACGAGAAGTCAACGTTCCTGTACGTCATCGTCGGCCCGAAACCATAGACAATCTCCGGCACTGTCGGATAGCCCATTGCCACCACGTCGTCCGTGGTGATCTTTCCGTCAAACTTGCCGTTCTTGTCAGGCTGGTCGATGTACTTGATGTCACCCGGGGCTATCGCTATGTTGCCCAGAGTGGATTCCGGACTGCGGTCCAGATCCGCCTGGTCGATGTAGAGACCATCGCTGACAAAACCGTAGATCGTGTTGACCGGATGTCCGATCCTGGAGTTCGCCGGACGCGTGCCGGGGGCTTCGTCATATTCAAGAACCTTGTTGCGCGCGTAGGTGAACGTGCCGAGGAACTGCACGTAGAAGTCCTTGGAGAAAGACTTGCCGAACTCGGCGGAGATGTCGAATCCGTAGTTCTTAACCTTGGCGAGGTTGCCGTAGATGACGGTGTTTGCCGTTCCGAGATAGTTGGGAATCGACAGTTTCTGCTGGAATATGTTGCTCCGGATCTCCCTGAAAGCCTCCATCGTGAGGCTGAGCGACCCGAACAGCTCCATCTCGACCCCCGCGTTCACCTTCCGTCCGATCTCCCAGGTGATGTCATTGTTCTGGAAGCGGTTGTAGGTAGGACCCCGGAGGCTTTGGGTCTGTCCTGTACCATAGCCGGTAGTGAACCACGGTGAGGCCTCAAGGTTCACATCCGCCAGATAGATGAACCGCGTCCCTCCGATCTGGTCGTTGCCGACAAGTCCGTAAGAGCCTCTGAGCTTGAGTCTTGAGATGACCGGCTTGACAGGAGCCCAGAACTTTTCCGAGCTGACGTTCCAGCCCAGGGCGACTGAAGGGAAAAATCCGTACCTGTGGCCTTTGGCGAAGTTCTCGGAGCCGTTGTAGCCGGCGTTGAACTCGAGCAGGTAACGGTGGTCATAGTCATAGGAGAGCCTGGCAGCGTAGCCGACCTTTCTTCTCGGCAGCGAGCTGATGAGGTCGCCGCCGCTGTTGAATGACAGTTCGTCCATGTTGAACAGAAGCATCGCGCTGGCCGAGTGCTTTCCGAAAGTTCTGTTCCAATCAACGAACGTCTGGAAATATATCCGGTGGTCTCCCTCCATTATTCTGTTGGTGGAGAGCACCGGCTTGCCCGGTGTGCCGATCGGCGTCACTTTCAGGTCATAGGTTCCGTCAGGGTTGACAGTGTAGCCTTCAAGGGAGTAACGGTTGACGCCCTGCGAACGGTTCGTGGTGGTCTTGCTCCAGTTTTTAAACGAGAGCATTGCCTTGAACCTCAATCCTTTGGTCAGCACGTCGAGTTTCTGCTCGAAGTCAAGGTTGGCGATGACCGTGCTCGCGAAACTGGTACCGTAGCCTCTGGTGGCCTGCGCCAACGGGTTCGTCGCACCCTGGTCGTTGCCGCCGCTGAACGCTCCCCACTTTATCCATTTCTCCTCTCCCGCAGGGAAGTAGGCAGGAAAATCCACAGGGTTGCAGTCCATTATGGAGGAGTAGATCCTGTTCATCTGTCCGGCGGGACTCGTGTCATTGTTGTTGATTGCCGGAGCGGTGATGTCATTGACCTGCGCGTTGAGGTGAAGCGAGATTGTGGAACTCTTGGACATGTGAAAGTCGATGTTGTTCTGGAAGGCGTACTTCATCACGTTGATTCCGTTGCTGAACGAGAAGAAGTCCTTGCTCCTGTCGCGGAGCATACCCGTCTCGTGATTCACGGTCAGGTTCATGAAGTAGGTGATCTTGCCGGTTCCGCCGCGGATGTTGAAGTTGACCTTCTGGTTGAAGGCGTGGTTGCGGAAGATCTCGTCGTACCAGTTCACGTCCGGGTAGACGTAAGGGTTGAGCCTCTTCCTTGTGCCTTCGATCCTCTCCTTGGAGAAGAGCACGTCGCCTGTACCCTGGTTTGTCACGGCCTCGTTGAAGAGTTCCATGTACCTGGCTCCGTCAACGAATTTCGGCAGTCTTGTCGGGGTCGTGACGTTGGTCTCGATCCTGAATCCGATGATCGGCCTGTCAAGGTCGCGCCCGCTCTTGGTCGTGATGATCATCACTCCGTTCGCGCCTCTTGTTCCGTACATCGCCGTGGCCGTCGCGTCCTTGAGGATGGAGAAGCCCTCGATGATCTCCGGGTCGATGGCGTTGAGGTCTCCTGCCGAGATCTCCACTCCGTCAAGGATGATCAGAGGTGACGTGACTCCGCTGATGGTGGAGATTCCCCTGATGTAGAAGTCAGACCCGTTCTGTCCCGGCATTCCGCTTCTCTGGAAGGAGACCACTCCGGCGAGTCTTCCCGCGAACGCCGTGGAGAGGTTGGCGGAAGGAACGATCAGGGACTCAGGCCGCACCAGCTGCACGGCTCCCACGACGCTCTCCTTTTTCTGTCCCACTCCGAACGCGGTGACAACCACATCCTCGAGAACCTCTGAATCAGGCTCAAGGAGAATCCTGATGTTGTCCCTGTTTCCGACATTCAAAGACTGGGAACGGTAGCCAAGCGATGTGACGGTGATGACCGCCCCTGACGGGACGTTGATGGTGAACATTCCGTCAAGGTCGGTGATTTCCCCGCCCTGACGGCCGCGCACCTGGACAGCCGCCCCGATCACTGGTTCGTTCGTGACCGCGTCCAGAACGGTTCCCGATAGGGTTCGGGTCTTCTGTTGCTGCTGCTGCGGGGCGATACTGTCGGAGAATGTCTCCGCCGCCCGAAGAACAGCCGGAAAAGCCAGGAGAGACATGAGTATCCCTCCTGTTATGCTTTTGATAAAAGCCTGCCTGTGGATTCTTGTGGTCATAGGCATGATTGAATTAAATGGGTTTGAGTTGATTGGTATCTTCAGTTCGTATGATGATGGGATGCTTATGAAAGGATGTAGCCTTGTCGAAAGAATCCTCTGTCTGTTGGTTTCGGTTACAATGATATTGATAATAATTCTAATTTGCAAATATAATGTGCAAAAATGCGAACATTTTGATTTACTGCTTGTTGCGCAAACGTTTTTGTTGGCTGTCGCATAATTCAATCTGGTTAAAGGACCGCTTGACCGTCGGGCGGTCCGCCCTGGTGTGACACCTGATCCCTTGGACTTGGGCTTAAAAAAAACTCGTGGCACCGGATTCAGTACCACGAGTTCTTTTATTGTGTTGGCTGGCAAATTAGTTGTCTGCCACGCGGACTTCGTTAGAAGTTACCCTTGGCGGCGTTGTCCCACCATACGCGGGTTCCGCCCTGGTCGCCGGAGTGGCCGGTCTTGCTGGAGTTCTCCTTGTTGAGGAGCTCGATACCGGTCTTGAGACCCTCGGCGTTGGTGTCACCGGCATTGCTGCTGTAGATCTGGCGGCGTACGCCTTCCTCTGTGGTGACGGCTCCGTTGCTCTCGTTGACGTAGGCAGGGAAGAGAACCGGATAGCCGGTACGCCTCTGCTCGGCCCAGGCCTCGGTTGAGAGAGGGAAGAGCGCGATGTACTTCTGGGTCATGATGCGGGCGAGCTTGTCCTCGTTGGAGGCATTGTTGTCCCACTTCACGCCCAGCTTGTTGAGGGCTTTGGTGTTGAGTTTCGGATCGAAAGGATCGACGAAATCAATCTGCGTGTCGGTTCCGCTGATGTACTTCTCGACAGCGCCTTTCGCATATTCCGCGATCTCGGCGTACTTGCCCTTGTAGGCAAGCTCATTCGCCATCGAGGTTCTGATGCCTTCCTCGTAGAGGGACTTCACGTCGCCGGATGTCCAGCCCCTGAGGGCGGCCTCGGCAAGGAGGAAGTAGGACTCGGCCTGCTTGAAGATCGGAAGCGGAGCGCTGTAGATGCCCTTGCTGTTGTTGCCGTCTACCCAACCGGAGAGCTTGCCCCAGTTGTTCGGCTTGCCTGGCAGACCGCTGGCGAACCTGATGCCGTAGTAGCCGGTTCCCTTCGCGACTTCCTTTCCGTCGGAGGTGGTGAACTTGTCCTGGTTCTTCGCCATGTACAGAGGCTGGCGAGGATCCTTGAGACCTGACATCAATGTCACGAGGTTGGCGTTGAATCCGCAGTCTCCCCAAGCGAACATAAGCCAAAGCTCGTTCTCGAGACTCTTGTCGATCATGATGTCCTTGCCGCCGTTGGCGAGGGTGTTGCCCGCTGCCGCCTTGGCGATCGCAGGAAGGTCGTAGCCCGCGGCCTTCATCTCGTCCGCTCTCTTGGAAAGACGCAGGGCGATACGGAGTCTCATCGTGTTGGCCACCTTCTTCCACATCTCGAAGTCGCCGCCGCACCAGATGTCGAATGTGCCGAGTCCGGCCTTTTCGTCATCTGTAGGCTTGTTGAAGGCGTCCAATGCCTTCTGAGTGTCGTCAAGCATTGTCTGGTAGATCTGCTGCTGGCTGTCAAACGGGAAGTATGACTCATATTCACCGGACAGGATGGAGCTGTGGGCGAGAGGGCCGTACACGTCGGTGGTCATCATAAGGCTGTAGGCCTGTACGATTCTCATCACGCCGGCGAGGGCTGGCTGGTTCTTGCCGTCAAGGGTGGCGATCAGTCGTCTTGTGTTGTTGAACACGTGGAGGTAGTGGTTCTCGTACATACCGCCCGAGTGTCCTCTGTTCTCGCCCATGTCACCGTTGGTGAAGTTTCCGTTAGGGGTCATGAAGTAACCGCTGTAGAAATCCACGGTGAGGTTTGTCCAGAACTGGAACATGTTCTGCTGAGGAGGGTAGCAGTACTGCATCGGCTCAGCGCACTGGGATGAGAGAGGAAGATCGTCCGGGTTCACCTGCACGTCGCTGGTGTTCATCTTCTCGAAGTCGCCTGTGCAGGCTACGATTCCGAGTCCGAACAAGGCCGCTACTGAATATTTTAAAATATTTTTCATTGTCTTGGAAATTTTTAGAAGTTGAGTTTAAGGTTCAGACCGAAGCTGCGTGAGGTAGGGAGGGCGAACATGTCGATGCCCTGCCAGCCGTTGCCTGTACCTGCTGAGACATCAGGGTCGCAAGGTGCGTCCTTGTAGAAGAAGAACAGGTTGCGGCCGATGATGGATGCTGTCACGTTCTTGCCGTTGCCGAGGAGGTTACGGAATGTGTAGCCGAAGCTGAGCTCGCGCAGACGGACGTTGGTGGCGCTGTAGACGTAGTTCTCGTTGGCGTAAGGAGAGTTGAAGTTGCTGGCTCCCGTGGTCTCGTACCAAGCCCTTGGATCGAAGGAGACTCCGTCAACGGTGATGGAGCCGGCGTCGCGGGCCTCGCCTGACCTCTGTGACACTCCCCAGCCGTCCAGCGTGGCCTCGGTCATGGAGATGACCTTGCCGCCGAATCTCGCGTCGATGAGCATCGAGAGATTGAAGTTCTTGTAGCGGAATGAGTTGCTCCAGCCGGCGTAAACCTTGGAGTTCATGTTGCCGACATGCTTGAGCTGGTCGTTGTTGTCGTCGCCGAGGATCGGCTGTCCGGCATCGTTCTTCTTGATCTTGCCGCTCTCGTCCCTGAGGATCTGGCGTACATAGAGGTCACCGTAGGAACCACCTTCCTTGAGGATGATCTTGGCACCTCCGAAGTTGGAGAGTGTAAGGCCGTTAGGAAGCTCGTCCACGAGTTCCACGATCTTATTGTTGTTGTAGGAGAAGTTCACTCCTGTCTCCCAGCTGAAGTCGTTGCTGAACTGCTCGTACCAGCTGGCGGTCATCTCGATACCCTGGTTCTCCACATTACCGGCGTTCACATAGCGGTTGCGCAGACCGGACTCGTAAGGAGAGGCTACGGAGAAGAACTGGTTCTTGGTGTTGGTCTTGTACCAGGTGGCGGAGACGTTGAGCCTGTTGTTGAAGAAGGCTCCGTCGAAACCGGCCTCGATGGAGTGGGTCATCTCAGGCTTGAGGGTTCTGAAAGGAGCGCTGTCCGGAGCGGAGATCGATCCCTGTGAGCCAAGGCTGTAGAGCAGGTTGGTCATGTAGACAGGGACATCGTTACCCACGATGGAGTAGCTTGCGCGGAACTTCACGAGGTCCACGGCAGGGCCGAGGTCGGCGAACTTGTTCAGAAGGAAGCTGGCTCCCACTGAAGGATAGAAGAATGACACATTGTCGGTGAAGGCAAGAGCCGATGACCAGTCGTTACGTGCGGTGACATCGATGAAGAGGCCTTCCTTGTAGCCGAACTGCGCGGTAGCGAACACGGCGTTAAGACGCTTCTCGGTGTTCCAGTGGCCACCCTTTCCGACAGATGACATATTCCCATAATAGTTGTTAGGGGTGAATATGTTAGGGTAGTAGACGTTGCCGTTGCCAGGGGCTGTGAACTGTGTTCCCTCAGCCCAGAGATCCACGTTTCCGGTCTTGCTGTGGGTGAAGCTGGAGCCGGCGGTCACGGAGAGTGAGAAGGTGTCGTTCCAGTTGTGGTTGTAGCCGACGAGCACATCGCCGTACATCTGGTCGCTGAAGTAGCGGTTGTCCTTCATTCTGCCCATAGGGTAGAGGTCACCGGTGCTGGAGGCGTAGGCGTTGTGCACAAAGTGCTCCTCGCCCCTCTCGTAGCGGAGACGGCCCTGTACGTAGAGATCCTTGATGATGTCCCATCTCACGCTGCCGCCGAACTCGTAGCGGTTGCGGTCAACGACCGGCTTCTGGCGGTTGAGCACCCAGTAAGGGTTGCTGTACTGCTGCTGCTTCGTGTTGGTCCAGTTCTGGACGTAGCAGCTGCGTGAGGCGTCATAGACCTCGTAGTTGTTCTTGTAGTGATCCCAGTCCTCGCCTCTCGGGAAGAGGTAGGCGCCGGTCAGAGGGTTCCAGAGGAATCCCGATGCGGACTGGTTCTCGATGTGCTGGTTGGTGAGCTTCGCGCTGGCCTCTATCTTGATGTTGTCGAGGACGGTGAAGTTGACCTTGGTGTTGAAGTTGTGGCTTCTGTACTCATTCTCAGGAGTCATGCCCTCTGAGTAGACATTGCCGTAGGAGAAGTAGGCTCCGAAAGAGTCGTTTCCGCCGGACACGGCGAATGTGTTGTTCGTCGTGAAACCTGTGCGGAAGAACTTCTTGAGATAGTTCGGCGCCTTTGAGGAGAGCTTGCTGCCCCAGCTGTAGGTGCCGTTGTCCGACATTCCGTAGTTGTTCTGGAACTTAGGAAGCACCATAGGGCTTTCTGCTGTCGTGTTGCTGGACACGGTGACGTTCACCTTGCCGGCTGCCGCTGACTTTGTCGTGATCATGATCGCTCCGTTGGCGGCCACGGCACCGTAAAGCGCTGCGGCTGACGCACCTTTAAGGAGGGTGATGGACTTGATGTCGTCAGGGTTGATCGTGGACATCACATCGCCGCCGTCCCTCTCGCCGCCATAGTTGGAGGCCACCTGGGATGAGGTGATGTTCTGCATCACTGGTACACCGTCCACAACAATGAGAGGCTGGTTGCTTCCGTTGATGGACTTGTTGCCTCGGAAGAGAATCTTGGATGATCCGCCGGCTCCTGTCGAGTTAGGAGTGATGACCAGACCGGCGCTCTTTCCCTGGAGGGAGTTGATCATGTTGATGCTCTTGATGTCGTTGACATCCTTGCCGCCGACTGTCTCGGCAGCGTAGGTAAGGCTTTCCGACTGGCGGACCATACCCATGGCCGTCACCACGACTCCCTTGAGAGCTGTGGCTTCCTCGAGGATGACGATGTCGAGTGTGGCCTGGCCGTTCCAGACGATCTCCTTGGTCTCGTATCCGATGATGGAGACGGTGATCACATCGTTGGCCTTAAGATTGCCGAGTCTGAATTTACCGTCGATGTCTGTGGTCTCACCGGTGGTTCCACCTTTGACAAAAACGGCGGCGCCTACGACTGGGCCGTTGGCGTCCTTGACTGTACCGCTTACGGATCCTGCCCTGTCCTGGGCCGCCGCCGCGGCTGAGAACGACACGAACAGAACGATGGCTGCCACTACGGTCGCCATTCCTCTGAGTGTCGAAGATTTGATTCTGTTAAACATAATAATAAGATATTGGTAGTGTTTTCTATAGTTTTTATTTTTCATCCGGCGAAAGAGGCGCCGGCTCGTCATGTCGTTTTTTCGTGTTTAGCATATTTATTCATTATGCAAAAATATGTGTCATTTTGTAAAAAAACAAGAGATTCTCTTAAAAAATGATATTTTTTATAAACCGTTTGTTTAAAAAATGGTAGCGATTCGCCTTGAACCGCATGTTTCGTGAAGGTTGTCCCCGTAGGTTGAATTATTCTAAAATAACCATTCCGTGACAGGCTAAACCGATAAAGTTGAAAAATCTTTTTGCGGTTAGAAATTGATTTCATAACTTGCGGCATCAAATTTTTCAAGGAGTATGACACTCGAAGCCCACACATACCGACAGCAGCGTTTCCAGCAGGGATTTCAGAGCCAGATTGTTCGGGCGCTGAACGCTTTCGTGTGTGCCGGCCTATCAGCCTGACGGCATATTCATTTAGGAAAGCATATTATGATTTAAATAGTTGGAGGCTGGTTCGGATGGATCAGCCTTTTTCTTTTCGTGAGATGCTATGGTTATTTTACACAATATAATAGTTAAGGAAATACACACCTTTAACAAATAGACAGATTATGAGCATTGACAGATTTGATCTGGTGAAGGAATCCTTCGAGAAGAAGGCGGTTCCGGCTGAATGCCCTGCGGGCAAGACCTCCGACTACTTCGGAGAACTGGTCTTTGATCGTGCCAAGATGCGTAAGTACTTGGACGTTAAGACACTGAATGCTTTGATTGACTGCATCGACAAAGGCAAGTCACTGGACAGGGAGACCGCTGACGGAGTGGCCAAAGGTATGAAGGAATGGGCTATGGAACACCATGTCACCCATGTGACGCACTGGTTCCAGCCTTTGACCGAGGGTACCGCCGAGAAGCACGATTCCCTGATCGACTATGACGGCAAGGGTGGAGTCATCGAGACTTTCGACGGAAAATCCCTCGCCCAGCAGGAGCCTGACGCCTCCTCTTTCCCTAACGGCGGCATCCGCGCCACCTTCGAGGCGAGGGGCTACACGGCCTGGGATCCGACTTCCCCGGTGTTCATCATTGATGACACGCTCTGCATCCCGACGGTGTTCATCGCCTACACCGGCGAGGCGCTGGACTACAAGACCCCTCTGAAAAAGGCTCTCAAGGCCGTCTCCGACGCGGCTCTTCCGATCTGCCGACTCTTCGACAAGTCTGTCACGAAGGTGTATTCCTATCTTGGATGGGAGCAGGAATATTTCCTTGTCGATGAGTCCCTCTATGCGGCGCGGCCTGACCTGATGATCACCGGCCGCACCCTGATGGGACATAACTCCTCCAAGAACCAGCAGCTGGACGACCACTATTTCGGCGCCATTCCGACTCGTGTGGCCGAGTTCATGCGCGACCTTGAGATCGCCGGCCACCGTCTTGGTATTCCGCTGAAGACAAGGCACAACGAGGTGGCACCCAATCAGTTCGAGCTTGCCCCCATCTTCGGGGAGACCAATCTGTCCAATGACCAGAACCAGCTGGTGATGAACCTGATGAACAAGATCGCCCGCAAGCACGGTTTTGTCGTCCTTCTCCACGAGAAGCCTTTCGCCGGGGTCAACGGCTCCGGAAAGCACAACAACTGGTCGCTCGGCACCGACACGGGCACAATGCTTCTGGCTCCCGGCAAGGATGCCAAGGGCAACCTGCAGTTCGTCACCTTCTTTGTGAACGTGCTGGCCGCCGTGCAGAAGCACAACGCCCTTCTGAAAGCCTCCATCGCCACGGCCACCAACGCGCACCGTCTCGGAGCCAACGAGGCACCCCCTGCCATCGTGTCCGCCTTCCTTGGAAGAACCATGACGGAAGTCCTTCACAAACTGCTGGAGCTTCCTTCCGACACGCCGATCGAGATCGCCGGCAAGAAAGGCAAGAGCGTCGGCCTCGTGGAGATTCCGGAGATATTCGTGGACAACACCGACCGCAACAGAACCTCGCCGTTCGCCTTCACCGGCAACCGCTTCGAGTTCCGCGCCGTCGGCTCGCTTGCGAACTGCGCCGGTGCGATGACAACCCTCAACGCCGCTGTGGCTGAGCAGCTTATCGCCTTCAGGAAAGATCTTGACAAGGAGCTTGCCACCGGGAAGGCGTTGAATGTGGCCATCATGGACACCCTCAAGCCTATCATCGCCTCGATCATCGATGTCGTCTGCTTCGACGGCAACGGCTACACCGAGGAGTGGAAGGCCGAGGCCAAAAGGCGTGGTCTCGATGTCGAGACCAGCGTTCCGGAGATGATCAAGGTCTTCACGTCGCCGGAGTCGGTGGCTATGTTCAGGGAGACGGGAGTATATTCAGAGAAAGAGCTCCAGGCCCGCAATGAGGTGAAATGGGAGACCTACAGCAAGATGATCCAGATCGAGTCGCGCGTGATGGCGAGGATGGCGATCAACCACATCATCCCCGCCGCCCTTGAATATAAGTCCAGACTCCTGCAGGAGGTTTCCTTGAGCAAGGAGGTCTTCGGCGGCACCGAGGAGTGCAGGGAGGAGATCTACCTCATCCGCGGCATCTCGAAATATGTTGACCAGATCCGCGAGAAGGCGACCGCGATGGTCGAGGCGCGCAAGAAGGCGAATGTCCTTGAGGATGAATATGCCAAAGCCGTGGCCTACCACGAGATAGCCGAGAGCTTCTCCGCCCTCCGCCGTCCGATCGACAAGCTTGAGGAGATCGTGGACAACCGCACCTGGCCTCTCCCGAAGTACCGCGAGCTCCTGTTCATCAGCTAGTTCCCGCGTCGGTCACTGAATCCCGGTCGGATCACGGTACCCCTTTTGCCGGTCATTGAGCCTGTCGAAGTGACTTTGGCGTTCAAAAATAGAAAATTCCAGAATTTTGCACGTTACCAAAATTCTGGAATTTTTATTTTTTGAACGCGGTGTTTCTTTTTGAGTGGATTCCTTAAAACTCTATTCTCTATGCCTTGCGTCAGGGGCGGAAGATTCTTGGATGATCTCATCAACCAGAAAGGCGTCACTCATATTCTGCAGACCGTTTCTTAAGTCGTTGAGATTGCTGTAGGTCTTTGAATTATAGAAAATTGCCATCGCATTCTCATCGGAAATACCTAACCTTTGGGCCAATAGAGAAATGACTCTGGCATATTTCATTTGGAGCAGGGTCTCATTTATTAAAGGATTTCCGTTCATTGTTCTTCCTCCTTTATTTCACGCGCCTCAACAAATGTCAAGTGATTATCGATAATATCCTGGTTAAGAATGCAGATTTGATAGTTTGCCTTGATTCAAAGGTCTTGAGGCCCAGGATATTGCTTGAGCCTCCAAAGTTGTCAGATAGAATCCTTTACCGAAGTCCAGAAGATTCCGTCCGATATTGGCGAGCGGCTTGTCGATTATTGATGTGGAGCCGTGAAATACTTTCATAGTTTTATGCTGAGGTTATGGCTGGAGATATAAGTCTGGATCTCATCCAATATGTATTCCTTGCTTTGTGTATGCAGAGAATCGTAACTTGGATAAAGGAAGCCTGAGATCGCTCCTATGCTGTTCAATTTATTGAATATTATAGAACCTGGCACACCTAAGCGATCCGCAAGATTCTCAATGCAGAACACCACAAATTCTGTTGCCCGTTCTTTTTGGCTCATATTCTTTCAATTTCCGCAAACTTAATCATTATTATGGAAATTAGCAATCGTATTCTTTAATACTTCAGTAATGGTATGTGATGATGCCGTTACCAATAAGTAAGTGAACGTCAATTAAAAAGGCTTTTCTCTTGTGGTGTGGGTACCTTAAGGGAAAAGCCTGATCGCTTGTTTTTCTGCCGGTTATTTCAGTCCTGTGGTCTCGCAGGCGTCCATGTCGCCGTAGTCGAGGTTCTCACCGCACATGGCCCAGATGAACGTGTAGTTCTTCGTGGCGCAGGCGGCGTGGATGCTCCACTCCGGGGAGATCACGGCCTGACCGTTTCTCATCCAGATGTGGCGGGTCTCCTGAGGCTCACCCATAAAGTGGCAGATGGCCTGGTCGTCAGGAATCTCGAAGTAAAAATAGACCTCCATCCTGCGGTTGTGGGTGTGCGCCGGCATCGTGTTCCATGTGCTGCCCGGCTTGAGCTCGGTCATACCCATCTGCAGCTGGCAGGTAGGCACCACCTCCTTCACGAGCATCCTGTTGATCACCCTGTGGTTGCTCTCCTCAAGTGTGCCGAGTTCCATATGCACGGCGTTCTCCTTGGTGGTCTTGTGGTCAGGATAGGTGGCGTGGGCGTTGGCGGAACAGAAGTAGAACTTTGCGGGATTTGCCGGATCGAGGCTTCTGAAAGTCACTTTCCTGCTTCCTCGTCCGAGGTAGAGGGCCTCTTTGTAGTCGAGTTCGTACTCTTTGTCGCCGGCGGTGACGATTCCCTTGCCTCCGACATTGAATATTCCCATTTCCCTACGCTCAAGAAAATAGTCCGCGCGGAGGATGTCGATCGGCTTTAGCTCAAGGATCTCGCCAACCGGCATCGCGCCGCCGGCGATCATCCTGTCGTGCATCGTGTAGGTCATGTTGACTTCATCCGCCGAGAACACGTTCTCGATAAGGTAGCGACGGCGGAGCTCCGCGGTGTCATAGCGCTTTGCATCCTCCGGAGAGGATGCGTAGCGAACTTCCGAATTGATAGTCATAATTCTAAAATTTTAAAAATCAAGCATTTCGGTCGCGGCAAGGAGGAACGCTCCTACTCCGTACACCTCGGTCATGTCCTTGGTGATCTTGCCTGGAGAGCCGGCGACAGGCTGGACATATTCCAGTTTGCCGTCCTCGCGCACGTAGGAGCACAGGGCCTTCCAACCTTTCTCGACCGCTTTCCTGTAGACCTTTCCTTTCAGGATCCCGTGGTTCACGCCCCAGGCAAGGCCGTAGGTCATGAATCCCGATGAGCTGTTCTCAGCGGTAGGGTAGTTTTCCGGTGCCAGAAGGCTGGCGTGCCAGGAACCATTCGCGTCCTGACACTTCAGCACGGCCTCTGTCATCTTGAGGTACAAGCTCTTGAAGTAGTCGTACATCGGATCGGACTCCGGTGTGGTCTCAAGCAGGAATGTCAGTCCCGCATAGCACCAGCCGTTGCCTCTTCCCCAGAACACTTTTGCCCCGTTTGCCTCCGTCTTGTCGAAGTAGCGGGCGTCGCGGTAGTACAGTTTGTATTCAGTGTCAAACAGATGGTTGGTCGTGGCGACAAACTCTTCATTCATGAAATCGACATATTTCCTGTCCCCGGTGATTTGGGTGAGCATTGAATATACCGGCGGAGCCATGAACAGCGCGTCGCACCAGCACCATCTTTCCTGGCCACCCTTGACGTGGATGTCCATCGCGACATGGGAACGGAAGTCAATCACGGAGTCCGCCCTTTCCTTGACGTATTGGAGCATTACCGGATCCTTGTACTTCTCATACAGCAGGAGGAAAGCCTGTCCGACGCAGATGTCGTCGGCGTGATAGAGCCTTCTGGCCATGTGCCAGTCATGTGTCTTGGCGATGTTCATCACGAAGTCCTCGGCTGGCTGGTAACCGGTCTTCGCAGACCACTCTACCATGCCGCGGAACAATGCTCCGTTGGCCCAGTCGAGAGGGGCGCGTTTCTTCCCGGTGTAGGAGACGTTGTTGAAATTGGCGATCTGCCAGTCCGCGACGCGGTCGGCGATCTCCTTTACATCATTCCTGTTGATTCCCGCAAATGACGGGACGACGATTGCCAATGCGGCGGCGAGGCAGCATATTCTTTTGAGAATCATATTGTTTCGTGTTAGTTTAGTAAGTGTTGAAAAATAAGACAATCAAGGATTGCCAGGTTGTTTTTTAAGAATTACTTAATGTGACCACCTTGTACTTAGGCACGAGTGCCTTCATGATGCACCATCCGATGAGGTACGCAGTGGCGCAGAAGCAGAAGATGATGAAGTAGCCGGCCGGCTTTCCGGAGAATCCGAGGAAGGACAGATTGACCTGCTCGGAGTAGACGAAGAGTTCGCCGGCGACTTTCTGTAGGAACATCGAGCCGAGGCCTCCGGCCATGCCGCCGATTCCGGTGATGGTGGCGATGCTGGACTTAGGGAACATGTCCCCGACGGTCGAGAATATGTTGGCCGACCATGACTGGTGCGCCGCCGCCCCGATGCCGATCAGGATGACCGGGAACCAAGGGGAGATCCTTCCAAGAGGCTGAGCCAGAAGCACCACCAGCGGAAGGAAGGCGAAGATCAGCATCGCCTTCATCCTGGCGGCATAAGGGTCGAAAGTCTGCCCCTTCCTCATCGCGTTGTTGATGAATATGGTAGGAAGCTTGCCGCCGTAGATGGAAAGCATGGTGATGGCGTAGAGGGTGAAGATCAACGCCATGCCCTTAGGATCGCTGGTCTTGATCCCGAACTGGGTGTTCAGATAGGACGGGGTCCAGAAGAGGAAGAACCACCAGACTCCGTCGGTCATGAACTTGCCGACAGCGAACGCCCAGGTCTGCCTGTATCTCAGGCACTCCATGAACCCCAGTTTCTTCGCGGTTCCGTCCTCGGATGTCTTCTCGTTGTCAAGTTCCTTGTCCTGCTCGATGTAGGCCAGTTCCTCTTTGCTCACGTGCTTTGAGGTCTCCGGCCTGTCGTAGAGGAACACCCAGAATCCCATCCAGATGAAACCAAGCGCGCCGATGATGATGAAAGAGATCTCCCAGCCGAAGTTCTTGGCGAGAAGCGGGATCGTGAGAGGGGCGAAAAGCGCGCCGATGGAGGCGCCGGCATTGAATATGGACGTGGCGAAAGCCCTGTCCTTCTTTGGGAAATATTCAGCTGTGGTCTTGATGGCCGCAGGGAAGTTGCCGGCCTCGCCGAGCGCGAGGATGCTTCTTGCGACGATGAAGCAGTACATGCTGATCGTTGAGATGAGCACAGCCGTGTCTCCTGTGGCCTGGACTAGTTCGGCAGCGGTGTTGAGTCCGACCACGCTTTCGGTCACGACCCCGCACAGGGCGTGGGCGCAGGCGCCAGCCGACCACACTCCGATTGCCCAGAGGTAGCCTTTCTTCGTCCCCATCCAATCAACGAAACGCCCCGCGAACAGCATGCAGATCGCATAGATGATGGAGAACAGGGAAGTGATCGTACCGTAGTGCGATTCGTTCCAGTGGAACTCCGGTTTGATGAACTCGTCCCACGTCAGGGACAGAACTTGCCTGTCAAGATAGTTGACCGCTGTCGCGACAAACAGCATCGCGCAGATCACCCATCTGAAATTGGTCTTAGTCTTACTTGCCATTTTCTTATCTGCTAATTGTTATGGTCAGCGGCGAGCAGACCGCACCAGCCTGTCCGCTGACATATTCATTCCATTCCTCAGGAGAGCCTATGCCTCCGTGGCTCCATCCTGAAGCCGTCCAGAAATTGATTGCCTCTCCGCATTTTACCTTAAACTTCAGCACGGCGTGTCCGTCTATAGTCCCGGCTGTCGCCTTGAATGACTTGTCCAGGATCAGTCCGATGCTGATGTTCCCGTCCCTCTCCGGGTTCCGGGAGTCGGAGGCCCGCTCGGTGAAGGCGATGAAATTGTCTCCGTCCTCCCTTGAGAGGACATTGTGCATCACCGCACCGAGCACGACATCAAGAGAATCCTTCCTGGAGTGGAAAACCGTTGTCCAGTGGACCAGACGTGTGTTCGCGTCAAGGGTCAGAGTCCTTTCGGCACTGACTTTCACTCCGTTAACGTCAAACTCAGGATAGCGGAACGTGGCCTGGGTGCGTACCGGACCGTCGCAGACATGTTTCTGATCCGCCCAGTTGTCGCCAATGAATATGGTGTCACCGGAATATGGAACACAGGCTCCTCCGCCAAGAGTGTTGGCCACTTTGTAGCAGTCCATCCCTTCTCCGTGGTTGTGGTGGTAGTCCCCGACGGCGAACCAATCGTTGATCACCATCCTTTCCGTGCATTTCAGCCAGATGTCCGGCCCGAATGTGCGCGGATCCTTGAGTGAGGGACCGTAGATCCTGCCGGCGACGAGATTGTTCTCGTAGGCGTAGTCGTCCTTCCTTTCCGGAACATAACGGCTGTAGGCCAAAGTGTCGAAGTCCTGTCTCTCGCCTTTTGTGCAGATGAATGTCGCGTCACTTTTCCCGTCAACCGTGGCCTGGAACAGAACCGAGTTTCCGTCGGCGCTGATCTGTGAGGGGATCAGCTTTCCGTCAGCGTTCCTGATGACGAGATTGCTTCCGTCCAGACCTTTTATGCCGATGTCGGCAAGCCTGACTTCCACGGTCTCGTACTGACGCGCGGTGTCGGATCCGTTGCTGACCGTAATACTCTTTTCGACGGCACCGCAGGAAAGCAGCGCCATCGAAAGACATACTAAAGGTAAAACCGTGCTTCTCATTACTGAGGCTGTTTTCCGATGTAGGCGAGAATGCCTCCGTCCACATAGAGGACGTGGCCGTTGACGAAGTCTGATGCCTCTGAAGCCAGGAACACAGCCGGTCCCTTGAGGTCATCGGTTGTGCCCCAGCGGGCCGCTGGGGTCTTCGCCACGATGAAAGCGTCGAACGGATGTCTTGAGCCGTCAGGCTGACGCTCGCGCAGAGGAGCGGTCTGAGGAGTGGCGATGTAGCCCGGCCCTATTCCGTTGCACTGGATGTTGTACTCGCCGTATTCGGATGCGATGTTTCTCGTGAGCATCTTGAGGCCACCCTTGGCCGCCGCGTAGGCGGAGACGGTCTCACGGCCAAGCTCGGACATCATAGAGCATATGTTGATGATCTTTCCGCCCCCCTGGGCTATCATTGAAGGGATTACGGCCTTTGAGACGATGAACGGAGCGTTCAGGTCAACGTCGATCACCTGGCGGAACTCCTCGGCCTTCATCTCGCACATAGGGATGCGCTTGATGATGCCGGCGTTGTTCACGAGGATGTTGACAGGCCCGAGGTCGTTCTCGATCTTCTTCACGAGGTCGGTAACCTGATCCTCCTTGGTCACATCGCAGACGTAGCCCTTGGCCTCTATCCCTTTTTCTTTATAGGAAGCGAGACCCTTGTCCACGAGTTCCTGCTTGATGTCGTTGAACGCAATCCTCGCTCCTGCCTCCGCGAATGCGGTGGCGATGGCGAAACCGATTCCATAGGAAGCGCCCGTCACAAGGGCTACCTTTCCTTCAAGTGAAAAATTTACCATGATGAATATGAATATAGATGTTTTAGTTCATTTCGGAATATGTGTCTGCAAATATAAGCTTTTTTTTGTAATCGTGCACGTGCACGGAAAAATATTTCCAAATTAATGTCGCGGGAAAAGTCATTCGGTTCCAAGGACAGTCCGGAATAAGGCTCTGCCGCCAGATGGAACGGTGGCCGTGAACCCGACAATGTACGTGCCCGGAACCGGCCTTTCATATTCTTTGAGAGGTGAGTCATAGTCCTTTGGATCGGCGCTCCATACTTTGTACTCTATCCTTGCACCTTTCGCGTCGGAGCGAAGGAACCGGACTTTGTCTCCGATTGTCAGCCTGATTCCGTCCCCTGTCAATTCAGGGACTCCGTTGGTGACGAGTGTCCAGCGGACCACAGCCGGCTTTCCGTCAAGGGCTTCTACCTTGTCTGTCACGACAAGATCCTTAGCCTTGACCACCTCCACGGTGCGCATGGCTTTGGACAACTCTCCGGCAAGCGCCGGTGTCAGATCAATTACCGCTCCCGACCGGTTCCGTTTCTCTATGACTTTCCTTATCGGGGTGAATCCGCCCACGATGTGGTCCTTGTCGTTGACTGTCAATGTGCTGTGCTGCCGGTTGTTGTAGGCGAAGGCTCTCCACCTCAGCGAATTCTGCTCCATTTTCCACAGGCTTCCGCCCAGTTTGATCATCGGGCCTTCCATTGAAGTGTAGGACGGATTCGGCAGTTCCTTTGCCCAGCGGACTCCTTCCGCGTCGAACACGAACGAACCAGCGTCCATGTGTGAGTGCGGAGCTCCGGCCCCACCTCCCTTGACACCAAGATAAACGTCTGATTCAGAGAAAGTCCAGTCCGTGTGGAACATCACGACAGGAGTGACCCCGTTGCCGGAATATACTCCCTTCGGGGCTTTGACGCCGCCATGCGGGATATTCATGGCGAACGCGGCCATAAGAGGAAGCAGCCTGGACTCTTGGCCGAGATTCAGATAGCTCCCCTGCCTCATCAGCCTGAGTTCATTGTAAAGAACATCAGGAGAATTGAATCTGTCCGCGAAATACCATAGCGCTATCGACGGAGTTCCGTACTCTCCGCAGTCCGAGTAATTGTAGAACCTTCCGGTTGTTCCGTATGAGTACACGACGTACCGGCCAGTGTCACGGAATCCCTTTGTCTCGGACAGGCCGAAGTCCGTGCCGACGCAGCTTTCCAGCGCTGAGAGCATCAGGGCTTCGAATGTGCTTCCGTAGCCCCAGTAGCCCGGACCCTCGGGATAGTTTCCGTCAGGCGGGTACATCTCGTTCATTGCCTTCCGGTTGGATTCGACCGAAATCCCGATCAGTTCTCTGGCTCGTTCCGGAAATGTCTCGTACATCGCCAGGCAGCCGCAGACAATCCCGGCGTTGCAGACTTGGTTCCAGTTGTTCGTCATCCTGTAGAATCTTGCTCCGCCTTTCTTTTTCCGCGCCGGATTGACGGCGAAGTCCACGAAAGCCTTCTCGGCCATCCTTTTCGTGTCCTCGTCCAAAGCGTCATAGAGCCAGTCGTAGCCTATGGCCACTGCCGCGGCCATCTCCCCGGTGTCGAGAAAGTGCTTGCCTGCGTTCCAGTCCTTGAAGCCACAGACCGTGCGGATGGTCTTTTCGGCATGTTCCAGATAAATCTGTTCGCCGGTGTAGCGGTAGGCGTAGGCGCAGAAGAATATTCTTGTGAGAGCGTCTCTGGATACGTGCAGGATTCTTTTGTCGCTTGCGTCAAGCTTGTACTCAAGAGGAGAGTCTTTCATCGCGTCCAGCCGGCATATTTCCATGATGATATCATGAAGGTCGGACAGATAGCTGGACGTTCCCGATCCGATCAGCGACTTCATCGCTTCAAATTCTTGATGGTCAAGGAATAACCTGGGGTGGTGCTCAGCTGTAAGTCCGGAGTAGTCCGGGACTTCCGCCTGCGCGGAAGCGAAGGCGGGCACTAATATCGCCAGGACCATCAGTAAGTGTTTCAGTCTTGTCATCGCAGTTTGTTTTTACCTGTTGTCTGATCTCTTCACTTTGCAATAATAAGCAAAATCGACGATTTTCTGTGCACGTGCACGGAAAATCTTGTATATTTGTCCGTTTTTCCTTATTATTGTCTACTTGAGACTATTAATATAATATGCAGAATACTAAAGTGACTATAAAGGACGTTGCCAAGGCGGCAGGCGTGACCAACGGCACAGTGGACCGTGTGCTCCACAACAGGGGCGAGGTCGCTCATGAGACCAAGGCGAAGGTGATGTCGGTGGTTGAGAGGTTGGGGTACAAACCTAACGTTTACGCTTCGATGCTGGCCAGAAACAAGGCACACAGCATCGCAGTCCTGATGCCGAGCTTCAGCAAGGGGGATTTCTGGGAACTGGTACACAACGGGTTGGCACTGTCAGAGGAATATGCCGGCAGATTCTCCGTCAGTGTCGTGGTCTATTATTATGACCAGTATGACGTGGAGTCTTTCCGAAGCCAATGCCGTCAGGTGCTGGAGGACGGGCACTCGGGCGTGATTCTGGCTCCGATGTTCCTGGATGACACGTTGAGTTTCTCGGCTCTTCTTACGGAAAACAACATTCCATACGTGATGCTGAACACAAGCGCCGGGACGGATGGCCACCTAGCCTACTACGGCCTCGCGATGTACGAGAGCGGACGCTGCTGTGCGGACATCCTGATGTCTATGTCGGACAAGGAGCAGAGGGACAAAGTCTATATGGTGCAGATCGAGAGGGACAGCAAGGGGCTCTCGGACCCTTCCTCGGACAGGCGCAAGGGATTCCGTGACTACCTGTCCCACTACTATCCGGACACGGAGGTGGTAACGGTCCTGGTCAATCCGAACAGTCCGAGGCAGACTTTCGATGTGCTCTCCGGTGCTTTCGACGGGCTTTCCGGACGGCTTAACATAGTGACGATGAACTCCAGGATATTCCTTGTGGCGGACTATCTGCGGTCCAGGAACATGTCCGGGATGAACGTGGTCGGCTGCGATGTGCTGAAGCGGAACATCGACGCCCTGCGCGAAGGCTATGTCCGTGTGCTCCTCGGACAGCATTCCGACAGGCAGGCCGCCGGGGCTGTGATGGCTCTCACAGACTATCTTGCCCTTGGCAGGAAGCCGAAGGTCCGGGACAACTATATGTCCATAGATATTCTTACAAAGTACAATTGTAAGTTTTATGATTGCTTGGAGAACCCAATCGGATGAGAATCAAATCAACTTTTACAAGCTTGAAAGGCATCGTCAGTGCCATTGCTCATAAGCCGGGAGCCTATAAGCTTGGAAAGCACTGTGTTGATGTGGGAGAACCGGATATTCTTGTCTTGAGATAATGAGAACGTGGCGGCACATATTTCTGCTTTTGGCGATCGGTCTGTGCGGATCCGGGGCTTTTGCCGGTTCGCGCAATGTCGAGGACATCTCGAATCTTACCATACATTCGTTCGCGCAGGATCTGAAGGGTTATGTTTGGATAGCCACTGATAACGGACTTTGCAGGTATAACGGCAACGACTACCTTCATTATTACCACGATGCGGAAGGAACGGGCTCGCTCCCTTCAAACACTGTTCTGTCCTTGGTGACAGATGATGACGGGGTACTTTGGGTCGCAACCGACAGGGGTGTATGTTGGTACGACGGGACGAATGACTCGTTCGAGCTGGTTGATGGCGTTCCCGGAGTAAGCAAACTGGCTTTCAATGACGGTAAGGTGATCTGCTATGGCGCAGGTCAAGGGATGACGCTCCTGGATCCGAAGAAAAAGAGGATAGACTCTGTCCACAACACACCGTCGCACGATGTCGCGGTACTTGTGGCTGACAGGTCCGGCTGCCTTTGGGGTGGACATTCGGACGGGATTCATATCGTGAAGTTCGACAAGTCCGCCGCGGTAGTGGCGTCAGAGGCATTGCCGGAGAAATCCGCTTTCAGGAGCGTGGCGGTTGATAGCCTTGGAAGGGTCTGGTTCGGTCGGAACGATGGATTGCTTATCCGTGACACCGGCACGATGGAGTCAGTGGAGGATTCCCGTTTGGCCAAGCTTGCGGGCTTGGTGTCCGGACATGCTGTCACGACGATCCTGTCTGTGCTCGGGACAATGTATGTGTGTATGCCTGGTGTCGGGATCTATACTGTGGAACTGGACGACGGGAGTGTGCGCAAGGACGCTGTCAAGAGGTTCGACCTTAGTTATATGAGCGATTTCAGCTGCGGGTTCAGGGACAGTGAGAACCATCCGTGGATCGGAACCATGGACAGAGGCTACAGTGTCCGTTTTTTGGAGAAGAAGAACTTCAAGTACGTTCCTGCCTTAGGGAGGGCGACCTCTGGTAAGTACATAAACTGTGTCACCGCCTCCGTGAGCTCTAATACTGTCTGGATGGCGAGCTATTACAAAGGATTACTGGCTTTTGACATTCCTACCTCCAAGCACGTGTGGTATAACTATGGAAAATGCAAGCCTTTGGACGCCATAGGCGAGAAGGGTGTCAAGGCATTGGCTTTGGACGGGAAGAACAGGCTTTGGATAGCTATGGCCGGAAAGGTGGCGGTTTGCGGAACAAGGGGCTCGGAGATTCTTGATTCTAAGGTTGTTGCCGACGGGATAGAGGTGAACGCCTTTTGCGAGGATGGGGACTGGACGATGTGGGCGGCCACTCCCGTTGGCGTTGTGAGGCTGGATGGTGGAACCGATGACTGCCGGCTGCTTCAAGGTTCGGATATTCAAGATATTATAAGATTCGACGAGGACAGGCTTCTCGTTGCCGTCAAGGATTCCGGATTGTTCTTTGTGGCTCCGAAGACTCTCCGGGTGGAAAGATACCTTCTGGCCGGAGACGATGCCAAGAGAAACCTTGGGGATGTGTCGTGCCTGTATATTCAAAACGGGGAATTGTGGATAGGCACCTCATCCAAAGGGTTGCTGCGCTGCCGAGGGAATGAGGTTGTCAATGAATATTCCATCAGGAACGGACTGGGCAGCAATGATGTGGCCAGCATTGCCGCAGATCCTGAAGGCAACGTCTGGGTGGGGACATCCTACGGCCTTTCTGTGGTGACGAAGCGCTTTGACAAGCCGATCACATATTACCAAGGACGCTGGATGGACACGCAGCAGTTCTGTAAAAGAAGCGCGGGGTCGCATTCGGGGAGGATGTTTTTCGGCGGGAATATGGGACTGGCGTTCTTCTTTTCGGACAGAATTATCTCGAATATTTCTGATGAGCCGGTGAATGTTGTCCTTACTGGTCTGAGTGTCAATGGAGTGGATCAGAAGCCGGGGAAAGGGGAGATCCTTGACCGTCTTTTGGATGACACGGATCGGATTGTCCTGAAAAGCAGCCAGAACAGTATCGGAATCCGTTTCGAGCCTGTCTCATTCATCGCCGAGGACAACATCGGATTCTCCTACAGACTTACGGGAAAGTACGCGGATGACGAGTGGAATGACATAGGAGGCTACAGGCGTGTCAATTTTTCCCACCTGCCTCCGGGACATTATGTCTTTGAACTCAAGGCCAGCAACGTGGACGGCTTCTGGAGCAAGGATCCGCGCCGTTTGGAGATCATCATAAGGAAGTCCCCGTGGCTTTCCTGGTACGCATTGCTTGCGTACCTTTCCCTGGCCGTCGCCGGGATGATGGCGGTCTCAAGGTTCATAATCAAACGTAGGATGGAGGAGATGGAACTACAGGCTGCCAAGGATGACCTGAACCGTGAGAAAAGGCTTTCCGAGATGAAGGTGAGCTTTTTCACGAACATCTCGCACGAATTGAGGACTTCTTTGGCTCTGGTCTATGGACCGGTCAACATGCTGTCCAGAGTCCGCGACAAGACCAGTTTCGACAAGATGATAGAGTCGATCAACTACAATATGAGGAACCTGCTGAACCTGGTCGACCAGCTTCTGAATCTGAGCCGCATAGAGAACGGCGCCCTTCCGTTGTCCGTCTCCAGGACAGATGTTCCTTTCCTTCTGCGCAGGCTCGCGGACGGTTTCTCTTTCCAGGCCCACGAAAAGTCCATTGAGTTGACCTGCGACTGTTACGGAGATCTGGCAAGGGTGCCGGTTGATGCCGGCAAACTGGCCAGGGTGGTCGTGAACCTTGTCTCCAATGCGTTGAAATACACTCCGGAGGGTGGCCACGTCAGGATTGTCGCCGAGTGTGTCGCCAGGCCTGACCGGATTCTGTCCGGCTACAAAACGTCCGCTTCATATCTTCAGATCTCCGTGACTGATGACGGAATCGGTATGAAGGACGAGGATGTCGCGCACATTTTCGACCGCTACACAAGACTGGCACAGACAGAGTCATCGGTGACGGGAACAGGCATCGGGCTGCACTATGTAAAGGAACTACTGCGAATCCACGGCGGTGCTGTCAACGCCCAGGTGCGAAAAGAAGGAGGGATGAGGTTTGTCTTCGCCTTGCCGGCTGACGAGAGTCTCTATGAGATAACGGAGTCAGCCAAGGATTTCCGCTCCGATGTGATTGACGGAATGCTGGTTGTGGATCCGGTCAAGGATGAGGCCGTCGAGGAGGATGGAAACAGTGAGCGGTACAAGGTGTTGGTGGTTGAGGACAATGCCTCCCTGCTCGCCTGGCTTAAGGAGATTCTTTCATCAAGGTATGATGTTTACACCGCTTCAGACGGTGCCGATGCCCTTGACATCGTCAATGATGTCCTTCCTGACATGGTGCTGACCGACATCATCATGCCGAAGGTGGACGGCTACGAGCTGTGCCGCCGTATTAAAGAGGATAAACTGCTCAGTCATATTCCTGTAGTCATCCTGACATCCCGTACCGGGGATGAGGATCGCCTGATAGGGTATCAGCACGGGGCCGACCTTTATGTGACCAAGCCTTTCAGCGCGGAGATGATCATGACCTTGATAGGGAACGTTCTTGCCACAAGGGAGAAACTGCGTGAGAGATTCACTTCGCAGGAGGAGATTGAGGATGATGGCCGGCAGGGGAATGAGGCGGACATCATCAGCGCGGAGGACCGTGCCTTCATCGATCGCCTCAGAAAGTTCATCGAGGACAATATTTCCGAGACCTCCATCAGCATCACCTCCCTTGCCGGAGAGATGTGCATGAGCCGGGCCAGCTTCTTCAGGAAGATGAAGTCTCTGACGGGCATGACACCGAATGACTTTATCCTGACCTATCGTGTCAACAAGGCAGCCGCGATGCTCAGGGAGGGGAAATGGAGGATCGGCGAGGTCGCGGACATGCTGGGATTCAGTTCCGCCTCGCATTTCTCAAGAGTTTTCCGCCAGAGATTCGGAAGAACACCTAAGGAGTTCACACAGTAACAGTTCTTCCGTGCTCGTTAACGGAATTGAGATTCTCAGACAATTTTCTGATACTTTCGTGGCTTGTGGTTAAGGCTTGATGGCCTAATTTTGCACCATCAAGTTTTGCTTTTATGAAAAAGACACTCCTTACATTTTTGTCAGTTTGCATAGCTTTGGGAGCAATGGCCCAGGGCAAGGCAGGGCACAAAGTCGTGCAGACTTCAGTCAAGCCGGCCGAAGTCGTAGTCAACAAGGACAGGATCGAACACCCTTTCAAAGGTAGTATGGACGGTCAGAGGGTGGATGGCTACAGAGGGATATGGTTCACCATTGGCCAGGCCAGATCAGACTATGGCGACAAGTATTCCGGAGGACTGGGCACGTACACGATGAAGCATATTCCTATGGCGGTCTACTCTAAGGAGGCTGACAAGACGTTCTTTGTCTATGGTGGCGCTCCGGACGCCCGAGAGAATTACCTCCTTTGCATGATTGGCTGCTATGACCACAAATCGGGGATGCTCTCGAAGCCCGTGGTCGTGCACGACAAGGGGTGCTACCGTGTCTGCGATCCTCACGACGACCCTACCGTCCAGATCGACAAGGACGGCCACATCTGGGTTTTCGTTGCCGGAAGGGCCAACAAGCGCCCTGGCATCCGCTACCGCAGTGTGAAGCCTTATGACATCTCCGCCTTTGAATATGTCAACGAGAGCATAATGGCTTACCCGGAGGTCATTTATGATAAGGAGAAGGGCTTTTTCCTGTTCGACACCCGCTACGACGGGATCCGCAGGACGTTCTTCCAGACCAGCAAGGATGGTGTCAATTGGTCTGATTTCCAGCCGATCGCCTCGATCATCGAGCCGGGGGAGGAGAAGTCCGGCCACTATCAGTTCGCCAACTATGACGGCGAGAAGCTTGTATGCTGCTTCAACCGTCACATCAACGGCAGCGTGGACACCAGGACAAACATCTATTTCATCCAGAGCAAGGATTGGGGCAAGACCTGGACCACGGCTGACGGGACGGTTGTCGAACTTCCGATCCTCAGGGAGCAGGGGCCGGCTCTGATCCGGGATTTCCATAAGGAAGGCAAAAACTGCTACATCAAGGACATCAATTTTGATTACAAGGGCAATCCTGTAATATATTATGTGACCAGCGACAACCACCTTACCGGCCCTGACGGCGGAGCCCGTGTGCACTCGGTGGCGCGTTGGACCGGAAAGAAATGGAAGTTCAGTGACTTCACCGAGTCCACTCATTGCTACGACAGCGGCAGCCTTTGGGTCGACGGCAAGGAAATGACGATCATCACGCCGTCCGATCCCGGTCCTCAGCTTTGGGGTACAGGTGGCGAGATGGTGATGTGGAAGAGTTTCAACGGCGGAAAGACCTGGAGGCGTTACAAGACTCTGACCCGCAACAGCCCGCGCAACCACGGCTATGCCAGAAGGCCGCTGAACTTCAACAATGGTTTCTATGCTTTCTGGGCCGACGGCAATCCTGACAAGGAGAGCGTGTCCTATCTTTATTTCTGCAACAGCGAGGGCGATGTCTATAGAATGCCCTACCACATGACCCAGGATTGGCAGAAGCCGGAACTTGTCAGGAAGGCGGAAAGGTAATTAGACAATGCAGACCCGTTTATACCATATTCTGTGTGCGGTTGCCGCCTTGTTTTGGGTGGCAGCTGCTTGCTCGGTAAAGAACGAGGATGTTCTGGAGCTGCGTGACACCGGGAAAATCTCACTTCTTGGCGGCAGGGAACGGATAGTCTGCAAATGGAGCGGAGTCCCGGACGATGTCTCCGGCCTAATGCTGGACGGCGGCGGGGTCAGTTTTGAAATCAGTCTTGAAGGCAGGGAAGGATCCACAATCCTGAGTCCGGTGCCGGAAGGGAGCGGTAGATTCTCAGTGACCTGGCGCGCCAAAAGCGGAGAAACCTTCCCCGGAGCCGGAATCGAAGTGGTAGTCTATGGCTCTGAATATGAGGACGGACTGGAGAACCGGTCTGTCCTTGCGGCGTCCTACACCGGAAACGGAGTTGAAATACTCCTGAGTTCATCGTGTCCTGACGACATCAAGGGAATGGAATTCACCTTCACATCGGCGGACGGCAATCCGGACTCAAGAAGTGTCTCGCATCTGTATTTCTGCGACAAGGAAGGCAAGGTCTACAGGATGCCTTACAGTATGACAAAGGAATGGGAAAAGCCTGAGCCGGTCTATTAGATGCCGAGGGTCGGTTTATGAGTATAATTGAATGAAGAATGATAAAACGTAATTAGTAACATTATGAGAAAATCACTTAGACTAATCTTTCTGCCGCTGATGGTTCTGTCGGGCTTGTTCCTGGCATCCTGCGCGGAAGAGGAAAAGGGAACCGAAGAGGTGGTTGACATCAATGGCCTTTCTGACATCCGTCTGTCCTACGACGGGTCGGAGAACGCCACGTTCACCGTTTCTTCCACAAGGACTTGGTCAGTGTCCAAATCCGGAATGGACTGGTTGACGGTCACTCCTGTCAGCGGCGGTTCAGGAAAGCTCGCGACTGTCACCGTGAAGGCCGAGGCCAACGATGATCTTGAGCGTTCCGGCCGGTTGACGGTCAGGGCGGGTTCTGTGAAAAGAACGATCACAGTCACGCAGGACGCGTTTCCTATCGTCCCTGAAATCAAGGTCTATGATCTTGACACTGACATCATCGCCTTTGATTTCGACAAGACTGATCCGGTAGTGTTCAAGGTCTGGAGCAATGTCGACTGGGCCGTGGAGAAGACCGGTTTGGATTGGGTCGTCGTCTCTCCGGAGTCAGGAGGGCGCAAGACAGAGAGCGTGATCACTGTCACTCCCGAGCTCAACACCGGAGACGCGCGGGAGGGTACATTGACCTTCAAGGGCGAGGGCGCTCCCGATGTGGTGATCAGGATTACCCAGACGAAGTATGTGGACGATCCTGTCTTCAATGTGACCGGCGCCGAGGTCAATGAAGTCTCATTCACCGACAAGGCGGAGACCGTGGCGGTACTGACGGTCACGACAAACAGGAACTGGACTGCCGTCAAGTCCGAGGGTATGGACTGGCTTACCGTGACACCTGCCTCAGGGAACGCCAACATGGAGGGTACAACTGTCAAGGTGTCCGCTTCCGGGAACACTTCGGCCGAGTCGCGCACAGGCACTCTTACATTCAGATGTGAAGACGAGGCGATTGAGGACGTGGTCATAGCCATCAGTCAGGCCGGAGTCTTTGTCATGCCTACTGAATGGACTTGGACGCTTGAGGACTCTGTGCTCAAGGGTACGGAATGGGCCACCAAGGGCATAGCCGCCGATGACAGCAAGACTGCGGAAATGAGATGGAACACGGTCAATGACGATTCCAAATACGCCGCCAGCGATTTCATGGTGAGCGGCGACGGAAAGGGGCATTATGCAAGGAAAGGCGCATGGACAGATGATAATCTGGAGTTCTCCGTTCCTGTCAAGGGATTTGCGGCGGGATCCAAGGCCAGCATCCAGTTCGCCATGTCTGGCGTGGCCACCGCTCCTTGTTTCTGGATGGTTGAGTATCTTGACGGAACAGACTGGAAAGCAACCAGCTCAAAACCGCTGAAGAGCCCTAAGGGTGGTGTCACAAAGGAAGCGACGTATATGCTCACCAAGAAGGATGCCGTTGTCAATGTCAAGGAAACGGCCACATTCTCCAATGAGATAGTGGACGGGACATTGAGGTTCAGAGTCAGATGCGTGGCTGGCGAGTGCTTGATCAACAACGACAATGCCGCACGATCGGGCAAGAACGCTACCATCCGTGTCCGCCAGTGGAGCGATGGCTCCTGTGACGCGATCAAGATCAGGATTGAAAAATAATAACCAATAACATGAACAGTTGTCTGAAAATATTCATCGCTCTCTTGGCTCCGCTTGCCACAGTCTCGATGGCGGCGGCGCCGGCGGAGAGTATGGCTCCGGCAAGGAATATGTCCGCACAGCAACAGCCTAAAAACCTGTCGGTTAAAGGCTTGGTTGTGGATCAGGACGGAGTTCCGGTGATCGGGGCCGCAGTTATGATAAAAGGAAACAAGTCCAACGGTGCGGTCACTGACATAGACGGTCGTTTTGTGATCAAGGCTCCGGCAGGTTCCGTTTTGGAGATATCCTGTCTGGGCTACACGTACAAGACCGTTACCCTGGCAAGCGCCAAGGACTTGAGGATCATTCTGGAAGAAGAGTCCACGATGCTGCAGGAGACTGTGGTCGTCGGCTATGGACAGCAGAAAAAGGAGAGCGTCGTGGGCGCGATCTCCCAGATTTCCACCGACGACATCGTCAATTCCGGTACCGCCAACATCACGAGCGCGATAACCGGTAAGCTATCCGGTGTTGTCACTATCGCAAACGGAGGTCAGCCGGGCAACAATGATGTGAGCATATTCATCCGCGGTGTCTCCAGTTGGAACGGCTCCAGCCCGCTGGTGCTTGTGGATGGTGTGGAGAGAAGCTTCTCCGACATTGACCCTAACGAGGTCGCTACCATATCCGTGCTGAAGGACGCGTCCGCCACCGCTGTGTTCGGAGCGAAAGGCGCCAACGGTGTCATCATTGTCACGACAAGGACCGGCTCGGTCGGAAAGCCAAAGATGCAGGCCTCCGTGTCGTACGGAATGGATTTTCCGACTATGTTCCCTGAGCACATCTCTTCCGCCACTACGGCGGAGATGCTCAACGTCGCTCAGAAGAACGCCCTGAGTTTCGGATCGATGATCCCTCGGTGGCAGATCAATGAATATGAAAACCCTACTTCCAGGATAAATTCCATCCGTTACCCTGACAACGATTGGTTCGCGTTGACCACCAAGAGTTTCTCCAGCAGTGTCAACGCCAACCTGTCCGTTACCGGTGGTTCCGACAAGGTGAAGTATTTCGTCTCCTTCGGCTACAACAAGGAAGGCTCCATATTCAAGGATTTCACGTCCTGGGGAGGCTCTAACTTCAGTTACGACAGGCTCAACTACCGGACCAACCTTGACGTGAACCTGACGAAGTCCACTCTCTTGTCTGTCAAGGTGGGAGGCAATCTCGGAGTCCAAAGCGCCCCTACGGGTACCGGCGGCATGAGCCCGTCAGGGCTTTTCGGGCACATGTACTCCTCGTCCCCGATGATGTACCCGGCATATTATCCGGACTGGATTCTGGATGAGATTCCGGACACGGACTATCCGGACCGGCGAGGAGACCGCATCGCCTCTTCGGCGGGAGCGTTCTACGACAACGCTGTCAAGCTGCTGGGCTATGGATCATATTCCCAAAGTGTCGGCAACAAACTCTACACGGATGTCAAGCTGAAGCAGGATCTGGACTTCATCACGAAAGGTCTCTCGCTGTCCGCCAGCTTCTCGCTGAGCACCTATTATTCCAGGATATCCCAGAGCGCGAACCACGAGAATCCGGTCTATTACATCGACTGGGATCTTTATGACGCTGGTGTCGGTAACCCTTGGGTGAACAACAAGAGCACCGGAGAGGCGGTCTACGAGCAGCCCGAGTTCGCCGTGACCAAGGGTGGTGTCGAGAACAACTACTATGTCACATTCTACTGGGAAGGCGCGTTGAACTACGCCAGGACATTCGGAGGCCATTCCGTGTCCGCCCTGGCTCTGTTCAACCAAAGGGAGAACATCCGCACGACGGCCTTCCCGTACAGGACAATGGGGCTTGTCGGACGTGTCACCTACGACTACAGGAGAACCTATCTCCTTGAGGCTAACCTTGGCTACACCGGATCAGAACAGTTCTCCCCGAAGAACAGGTTCGGCCTTTTCCCTTCGGTGGCTGTCGGCTGGGTGCCTTCGCAGTACAAGTGGTGGAAGAAGAGTATGCCTTGGTGGTCCAAGATGAAATTCCGCTATTCCGACGGACTTGTCGGAAACGACCAGACCAGCTCAAGGTGGCTTTACTACAGCTCCTATTCTAAAGGCTCATACGTCACGGAGGACAGTGCGGCCAATGACACCGCCCAATGGGAACTTGCACACAAGAGGGATCTTGGCATAGAGTTCGGCTGGCTGAAGAACCGGCTTACCTTGGAGGTCGATCTGTTCAATGAGAACCGTACGAATATGCTCGTGGCTCCTAACGTCACGATGATTGTGGGCACGGCCTACAAGGAGGTCAACAGAGGCTCGATGAAGAAGCACGGCATCGAGATCGAGGCCGGGTGGAAGAACGATTTCAAGAACGGTTTCGGCTACGATGTCTCCGCGATGCTGTCATTGAACGAGAACCGCATCACGAACTACGAGGACGCTCCTTACGCGCCTGAGTACCAGAAGACCGCCGGCAAGGCCTACAGGGGACAGACCAACGGTGTCTCTGTCGTTGACGGCGGCTATTACACCAGCGTGGACGACATCCACAACTACCCTTCGTACGCCGGTAACTGGCAGTACCTGAACGTCGGCGCCTATAAATACCTTGACTATTCCGCTGACGGTCTTCTGAATGTGAATGACCTACACGCCATAAAGGGCACCCAGTACGCTCCGGCAGTGGCTTCCCTGAACTACGGAATCAGCTACAAGGGCTTTGAGTTGAGAATGCTCTGGACCGCCAACTTCGGGAAATATGTCAATTTCAACAGAAGCTGGGAGGTTGAGTTCAACAAGGGAGACTACCGTGTGAACACCTCGCAGCTGGATTACTGGAGGCCGGACAATCAGGGCGCGAACCACGCCACGTTGGTCTATGGCGGAGCTTCCGGACACCCGATGTATATGTGGGCGGGCGGTGATCCGACAAAATCGTACACGATGATGCTTGAGGGACGTACCTGGAGAAAGTCCGACTATGTGAACCTGAGGGAAATCTACATCGGCTACACCATCAAGTCAAAGGCGTTCCTCAAGGCGACAGGTCTGAGGAGCCTTAACGTGTACGCCACCGGAAACAACATCTGGACCGGCACAGGGCTGATCGAAGGCGATCCTCAGAGCACGACGTTCACGACAGGTTTCTATCCGAATATGCTGAGTGTCAAGCTCGGTGTCAAAGTTGGATTCTAATGGAAATGATCAAGATGAAAAAGATACTAAACAGCGGCATAATTGCGTTATGTCTTGTTTTCTCAGGATGCGACTGGTTGGACATCAATCCCGAGACAGGACTTGACGAGACAGAGGTGTTTACCATCTGGGACAACTACAAGGCATATTTTGACTATGTCTATGGCAGTTCGGTGGCCAATTCCGAAAGGAACACCAACATCAAGCAGGGTTATCCTCTCTACCTGGACAACTGGAGCCTTCGTTTCACCTGGCTTGCGATGACGGATATGTGTGACACCGGCCGTCTCATCAGGGCACAAAGCATCAAGGCCGGTACACTCGGAGCCAATGTGGAGGTGTTCACGACGGATCTGACAAGAAGACCGGTGTCATATTCAATGTTCAAGATCATCAGGATCTGCAACAAGGCGATCGGGAACATCGACAGGGTGCAGAATATCCCTTCGGAGCAGGATAAGAATGACATTCTGGGACAGGCGTATTTCGTGAGAGGCTTCGCTCATTTCGTGCTCTGCCGCTATTTCGGCGGGATGCCTTACCTTGACAAGGCTCTTGGCTCCGAGGACAACTGGGATCAGACAAGGCTCAGTGCCAATGAGACTTACAGGCGCTGCGCCGAGGATTTCGAGCAGGCGTATGTATTTCTCGCCGCAGCCGGTAAGACCCGCCGTGACGGAACTTTCGGCAATCCCGGACACCTTTCGGCTCCTGACCAGGATCGTCCTAACGGTGTGGCCGCCAAGGCGATGAAGGCCAGGGCTCTACTCTATGCGGCGAGCCCGCTGAACAACGTCTCCGGCCAGAAGGACTGGGAGGATGCCGCCGAGGCTTCCGCGGAAGCTCTGAAGCTGGCTCTGGACAATGGCTACGAGCTGCTTCCTATCGGCTCCTGGAAGAACAATTTCATAGCCTCCAAGTACACCAACGAGCACATCTGGGCGTGGAACTATGGTTCCGCCAAGACAAGCTCCTTCACCGGAATGTACACGTACTCGATCTCCAACGGCAACAACGCTAGCGGGGATTGTCCGACGCAGAATTTTGTGGACAGGTTCGAGACCATCTACGGAGACCCTCTTCAGACGGAGAAGGAAAGGGGTGAGGCCGAGGCCTTAGGTCACTATGACGAGCAGAATCCTTTCGCCGACCGTGACCCTCGCCTTGATCTTACAGTGCTTCACGACGGAAGTGTCGTGGCCGGCTGCGCGTCAGGTGTGAACATGTATTACGATCCGGATCTCAAGATATATCCGACAACCAGGATCAGTGGCGCGAGCTCTCCGAGAACCCTCAATCACGAATGGGGCGCGGATGACGCCAAAGGCTGGACCAACACCGGTTATCTTGTGAACAAATGGTGGGACGGCAACTATCAGAAGAACTATCAGAGGACTGATCCACTGATCCGTCTGGCTGAGTTGTATCTCAATTACGGCGAGGCTGTGAATGAGGCTTACGGCCCGTCCGGAAGTGCCGGAGGTCTGGACCTTACCGCTGTCCAGGCGGTCAACAAGGTCCGTGAAAGGGCCGGAATGCCAGGGGTGCAGGACAGGTTCACGTCGGACAAGGACTCATTCCGTGAGCGTGTCCAGAACGAGAGGACCGTCGAGCTTGCGTTCGAGGGACACCATTATTACCTTGACATCCGCAGGTGGAAGATCGCACCGAAGACAATGACCCAGACACTTATGGGTATCTATGTCGAGAAAGTCCCTGTCAGTGAGGAACATCCTGCCGGAAGACGGTATGAGCGCCGCTCCATCCCGGCAAACCGTCAGGGCTCCTGGAAGCAGGCGATGTACTATATCCCGTTCCCGACCGACGAGGTGAACAAGATGAAGAATTTCACCAACAATGAAGTTTGGTAACAATCAGCGGAAATGAATATGAAAAGATACACTAAGACAATCAGCGCCGTACTGGCATTAGCGTTGCTGGCGGCTGTGTCGGAATCACCGGCCAGGGCTGCCGGCAAGTCTCCCGCGGACACTGTCAATGTTCCGGCGAAGGCCGGCCATAGGGTGAGGCAGACACTTGTCCTTCCTTATGGTAATAATTATAACAAGTCCCTGTCCACTGGCGGTTCTTCCGTCTTCTACGAGGAGGACATCAACAAGTACCCTTCCTCGGATTTCAGGAACGCCCTGACAGGAGTGGTGCCCGGGCTTTTTATCACGGAGATCAACGGAATGACAGGACTTATGTCGGACGGGATGCGCGGTGGAATGAACTTCCGGGGCATGACTCCGAAGTTCGTAGTGGACGGGCAGCCGGTCTATCTTTCCGAGATCCAGATCGATCCTGAGGAGATCGAGTCTATGACATTCGTCAAGGATGTCCTGGACAAGGCTCTTTTTGGCTCAAGATCTTCGGAGGGAGTGATCTACATCACCACCAAGAGAGGCCTGCCCGCCGGGAAGACCATCAAGGTCGGAATGGAAAGCGGAGTCAGTGTCGTTGACAGGATGCCAGGATATGTCGGAGGAGCGGAATATGCGACTTTGCAGAACCAGGCCCGCGAGGCGGCCGGCTATCCTTTGGTGTACACGGCCGATGATATCCAGGCTTATTCATTGAACAGGCCTGATGATCTGATTCATCCGTCGGTGGATTGGAGAGGGCTGATGTTCAAGGACACCAAATCCTACAAGAAAGCCAACCTGACGGTTCAGGGAGGCACGGAAGCGGTGAAGTACGCTGTCTATTTCGGCTATCTTGGCGAGGGGGACTTCTATGCCGCGGGACCGAGCGCCGGTTTCAACAAGATTAATGTCCGCGCCAACGCTGAAATGAAGATCACAAGCGACCTTCGGTTCAACGTGGGTTTGTTCTCCGGCCTTAATTTCAGACGCAGCCCTCACTACGGCTATGGCGGAAGCGGTACGTTCAACGAGTTCGACAACTATCTCGTTCTGGCCAGCACCACACCGCCGACCGCTTTCCCTGTCCACGTAGGGCTCAACACGGAGACCGGGGGATGGATCTACGGTGTGAACGAGAACTATACGGCAAACCCTTACGCTACCTTGGCCGAGAATGGATTCTTCACCGAGAGGGAACGTTCCGGAATCATCAACGGCACATTGACATGGGATATGAACAAGATAGCCAAAGGACTTAGGTTCGAGTCGTATGTCGGCCTTAACGTCTTCAACATGGACCGTATAGGAAAGAACCCGGATTACATCGCGGTCATCTATGACAAGGAGACCGGAACAAGTGTGAAGACATCCCACGAGGGAGCCAAGGCTTCCGGCAAGTCGGCGTTTGGTAAATGGTATCATCAGAGCCTGTACCTCAACGAGAGGCTGAGCTATGTCCGCGACTGGGGTTGGAACCGCCTTTCAGCCGCCGCTGTCTATTATCTTGAGACTACGGAAAGAAGTTCTTCCGCCTATAGGGACCGTCAACAGTCCGTTATCCTTAACGCGGACTATTCCTATGCGAACCGTTATCTGGCCCAGATTGTCATGAACACGACAGGTTCCTGTATGTTTATGAAAGGCAAGAGGTACGGTGTGTTCCCGTCTCTCGGCCTTGGCTGGGTGGTGTCCGAGGAGGATTTCCTCAAGGGATCCGGCCAGGTTGACTACCTCAAGCTGCGCGCTCAGGCCGGTGTCATCGGCTTCAATCCGTTTGGAGCATTGGATCTCTATGAGGATGAGTATCTTAAGGAAAAAGGCGTGTATTTCGGACCCGCTTCCACGGACTTTGAATGGATCGGCGGCTCCACAAAGTACCAGTCCTACAAGACCACTCTTCTGCGTCTCGGCAACAAGGATCTTACCTGGGAAAAGCGCAAGGAGATCACGGCCGGCATTGAGGCGAAGTTCTTCGGCAACCGGCTGTCCGTTGACGCGGATTACTTTTACATCCTTCGTGACGGCATCATTACCAACACGAGCGATGTGAATCCTAAGCTTTTCGGTTTCAATGGAGTGGCTACCTATGACAACTACAACAAGATTCGTTACCAAGGCGCCGAGGTGGCATTGAACTGGACGGACAAGATCGGTGACTTTGAATATTCAATAGGGGGTTGGGCTATCTACAACCGTGGCAAGTACCTCCGTTACAGCGAGAGCCAGATAAACGACTACAACAAGGTGGAAGGCTCTATGGCAGGGGACTATCACGGCTATGTGTATCTCGGCAAATATGCGTCAGCCGAGGACATCGCCTCATCTCCCGAACAGACCTTCGACTCTGAGGTTCAGGCTGGAGATCTGAAGTACAAGGACTTGAACGGTGACGGAAAGATTGACTCCAACGACAGGACAATCATCGGCAACACCTCCCCGAAATTAAACTACGCTGTCAACCTCTATTTGAAATATAAAGGTTTCGACCTGACGGTTGTCGGCACTGGCCGCGCTTTCTTTGACATCCCGTTCACAAACAGCTATTTCTGGAGCGGATGGGGACAGAACAACTACTCGAGATTCGTGAGCGAGAACATTGGCGGCGACTATCCGCGTCTTTCCTACGACAAGATCTCGAACAACTTCCAGGCTTCCCGTTTCTGGCTTCGCAAGGGAGATTGGTTCAAGATTCAGAATGTGGAGCTCGGTTGGGCGACCTCGTTCCGCAACTCGAACTGGATCAGAGGTGTAAGGCTTTTTGTCCGTGGCTCTAACCTGTTGACCGTCAGTGGTGTCAAGTATATTGATCCGGAGTCTGTCTCGGCTGGTGTCACCACGGATCCTCTGTACAGGACATTCACCGGTGGTGTCAAGTTGAACTTTTAACGAGAATCGGCAATGAAAAACAATTTACGAATATTCCTGCTTTCAGCCGCCGCCGTCCTTGGCGGGTGTGATTTCCTCGATCCTCTTCCGATGGGAAATGTGACGGACGAGAACATTTCCGGCTATCCGTCCTATGTCAGGGGCTTTGTGGAAAAAGCCTACGATTTACTTCCGAGTACGTACATAAGCAATGAGTACATCTACCTTGACGCCATCACGGAGGATGCCGTGATCACGTCAAGCGGCAGCGCGATCAGACGCTATGGCACAGGGGCGGTCTCTCCGGCCTCTTATCCTTTCGATGCATACTGGACAAGGGACTACACTGCCATTATGTACGTGAACACTTTTCTGGAGGACAATCTGGGGCTCAACACCCGCTTCCTTGTCGATAACACCACAAACGCTCTTCTGCAACGCTATCTGCAGGGTGACGCGTATGCGATGAGAGCATGGTACGAGTTCGACCTTCTTAGGAAGTTCGGTGGTGTCGGCACTGACGGGAAACTGCTCGGTTTCCCGATCCTCACCTCACCGGTCGACGTGTTCGGGACAGATCCTGAGAGTGTGGAGAGGAACACTTATGACGAGTGTGTGAAGAGGATCCTGGATGACTGCGACTCCGCGCTTGTGTATATTCCTGAAGCCAACAGGGATTGGCTTGGACAGCACAGCACGATAGACGGGGCTTCCCGCTGGAAAAGGATGGACGGACTTTCTGTGAAGGCCTTGAAAGCGATGGTCTATCTGTACTGGGCCTCGCCGGCCTTCAACCCTGGCGGGGATGTCTCCAGATGGGAGAATGCCGCGAAGTACGCCGCCGAGGTGATGGATTTCAAATTGTTGAGGGACGGAGCGCAGCCGAACGGCTTCAGCCCTTCCCTGAAATTCAATTGGCTCTGGCCTAACTCTCAGGAGATCATATTCTCTTCCAGCTGGACGACGAACTCAAGTATGGAGAATCTTTTCTATCCGCAGGGATTCCGTGGCAGCGGTTCCGTCGGCGCGACCCAGAACCTTGTGGACGCTTTCCCGATGGCGAATGGCTATCCTATTGATGATCCGCGTTCCGGCTATGATCCCGCCGACCCGTATTCCGGTCGTGACCCTCGTTTCTACAGTACCGTCAACTACAATGGAGCCAAGGTGGTGCGTCCGTCCAGCAATGAGACGATGTACACCTTCGACATGTCCGTGGGCGGCAAGGACGAGGCCGGTGGAGTCGGCAACACTTTGACAAACTATTATGTCAAAAAATTTGTGAACCAGGAATGGAACAAGAATGATGACAAGGTCAACACGCAGCCTCGCTCGGTCTTCTTCTTCAGATGGGCGCAGATGTGCCTTGTGTTCGCGGAAGCCGCGAACCAGACCGCAGGCCCTGAGACAGAGATATTCGGCCACACCGCGAAAGAGGCTCTGGCCTATCTGCGTAACCGTCCGACAAACGATGGCCTCGCCGGTCTTGGGTCTGTATCAGACCCTTATCTTGATGAGGTTGCCTCAAAGGGCAAGGACGCTTTCGACGCTCTTGTGAGGAATGAGAGGCACATCGAGCTATGTTTCGAGGGCCAGCGTTTCTGGGATCTCAGGAGATGGTCTACCGACGCAGACTGGCAGAAGAACATAAATGTTGAGGTGAAGAAACCTGTCTTTGACGGATCGTCCATCACTTATGAGACTGTCGAGACCCGCAAGTTCAATTCCCGCTGGCTACCGATTCCCTACTACGACGCGGCGAAGACCGGAATGGTACAGAATGAGGGATGGGACAACTGGCGTTAATACATTAAAGAAACAGAAATATGAAGAATATCAAGAAAATATGCATCCTGCTGTCGTCAGTCGCCGTGGCTTTGTCGCTGACCGGCTGCTACAAGGATTATGTCCAGGACTTTGATTACAGCGGAGCCTACCTTGCCTACCAGTACGACCTTCGTACCTTCGTGGTTGGAGAGGGAATGCAGTTCAAGATCGGCGCTGTCCTCGGGGGAGTGATGAAGAATGAATATGACCGTGACATCTGGTATGAGTTTGACGACAATCTGATAACCGAGGATCTCCGGTTCTTCGTGCCGGACGCCGAGACGCCGTTCAACGCCTTTTCGGAGATGAGCGGCCGGACGGCGGTCGGCTCTGTGAGTCAGGACTATGTCAAGAACGCTGTTCAGTTAAGCGGCATCAAGGCTTTCACTCCGCTTCCTATGAGCACGGTGAAGATTCCGGAGGGAGAGCGCTTCCGGATAAAGAAAGGGAATCACACCGGCACAATCACTGTCAAGGCTGATTCGGCAGCGTTCCTTGCGCTTCCGGGAGCAGGCAGTCATCCGTACTATGCCATCGGCTTCCGTCTGACATCCGCCGATGTGGACACAGTCCTTCTTTCCCGTTCATACGAGATCATCGCCCTCAGGTACGAGAATATGCTTTTCGGCAATTGGTACCACGGTGGAAAGACCGTTGTGACCGACGCTTCCGGCAATGTGATAGACACTGATGTCTATCCGACATCCATTCCTTCGGATGAGAAGACACACGAGGTCTATACCCTCAGCACGGTTGCCCCTGATGCTGTAAAGACAAATTACCGTGGGAAAGGAGCAGGTTCTGTCAGGATCACCTTCAGTGACGGCAAAATCACCCTCGCTTCCGCCGATGCCGTGGCGATAGAGGATCTCGGTTCGGGGTACAATAATGCCAAGTTGCTGCAAGACAGAAAGATATTCCTGAACTACAGCTTCGCAAACGCGGACGGGACCAAGTCGGTCGTGACAGACACCCTGACTTTCAGGAACCGCATCCGTGACGGAGTGAACGAATGGCAGGACGAGAACCCGGAACACTACAAATAGGATTGGCTATGAGGAAATTTTTGAATATAATGGCGGGAATTATGCTCCTTGCGGTTTCCGCATTGCTGCACGGGTGCAAGGACGATGATGGATTCATCCTCCCTTACAACCTTAGGATGGAAGACACGACCGTGCAGTCCGGAGAGAGGCTGAACATCCAAGGTCAGGGATTCAGTGCTGGTGACGCTCTGATCTTCGAGACGCTGGATGCCGAGTACAGGTTTCAGGCCATTCTGGAGGAGGGCGACATCACCACCGACGGCATCAGCGTCACCCTCCCCGACAATTTCGTCTATGAGGAGACCTACAGAATATACCTGGTACGTGGCCTTGAGCGGGCAGAGATCGGCAGAATGAAGGTCTCGATAGGCGCGATGCAGCAGTTCCGCCTGATGTCCAGCAACATAAGAGTCTGGACTGGAGACTCCGGCGAGCCTTTGGACAGCCCTAGGCGATGGGAGAACCGTCGCTCGGCCTTGGTGGCGATGTACAAGGACATTCAGCCTGACATCATCGGCACGCAGGAGGCTTACCTCTCGCAATGGAATTATCTTAAGGATCAGCTGGCTCCTCTGGGCTATGACTGTGTGGGCAAGGTTATGAGCGATTGGAGCGATAATCCGTCTCCAAAGGACACCAACGAGGAGGTCGAGCTTGGACAGGCCGTGGGAATATTCTTCCGCACGGATGCCGTAAGCCTTGTCCGCTGGGGCGTTTTCTCATTGTCCGAGACTCCGGATGAGCCGATAAAGGCTCCCGCTCTCGGCGCTCAGTACAAACGTCAGGCGACATGGGCGGAGTTTGAGCTGAAGGATAACGGACGGAGAATATTCCATCTCAACACTCATCTTGACACGAAGGACAACGATGTCAGATCAGCTGAGATGAAACTGATTATGGAGCGGGTGAAGATGTACAATACCGAGGATCTTCCTGTCCTTCTGACGGCGGATTGGAACGCCGCGGCCAATTCGGTCGTGTTTGACTCCATCAGGGATTCTTACAATCTTGCCAAGGACGCGGCTCAGGACACTCAGGATGAGGCCACGAACAACGGCTATGGCAACAGTGGCTCCTACATTGACCACATTTGGTTCTCAAAGGGCAAAGGCTTGCGAATCCTGACATATCGGGTGGTGAAGGCTCAGTACGATCCGGCGATCGAGTATTATTCGGATCACTGGTCGATCTACTCTGATTTTCAGTTTTAGTGATCGGATATATACAGGATTTCCGGGTTGTGGAAGCGATTTCTACAGAAGAGGCGCGAAAAGTCGGATGAAGCTTTCAAGGATCCGGCAGTACCACGGCCGGGCGCTCCATTCCTCAAGGGTCAGCTCGCGGCACTGTCTGGTGTCGTACATGAAGATCTCCTTGTTCATCAGCGCGGTCTGCTCGTCGTAGATGTAGGAGTTGACCTCGTAGTTGATGGCGAAGCTGCGGAAGTCCAGGTTGGCGGACCCGATGCTGGAGAGGTAGTCGTCACTGACGAAGGTCTTGGCATGGATGAACTCGCCCTGGCGCAGGAATATTCTTACGCCTGCCTGCAGCGCCTCCTCGTAGTAGGCTCTGTTGGCCGGGCGCATCAGGATGTTGTCCGCTACCTCCGGCACCATCAGACGCACATCGACCCCGCACAGGGCGGCGGTTTTCAGCGCGTCCATGACAGGCTCTGTCGGAACGAAGTACGGTGTCTGGAGATAGATGTAGCTTTTGGCGTGCTGCAGGGCCCACTCGTAGCTCAGCTGGAGGATCGGCTGCGGAAGATCCGGCTCGTCCGGCACGATCTGTACCAGCTTGTCCCTCAGGGTCGGATGGGTGTCGTGGAAGTCGATCCCGCCCGCCGCTTCTCCTGCAGGAACGCCTGTGGAGCATTGCTGCCCTGTCGCTGAACTTGTCGAAGCGACATTGTTCAGGATTAGAGGGTCTTGTGCGGTCACTTCGACAGGCTCAGTGGCCGGGGCGACTTTCTTGGCCATCGGGTAGTAGTCGATCATCGCCTTGTCGATCGTCCCGCCGCCGGTCAGCCATGAGTCAAGGAACGTGTACTGGAGAACAGCCACGGCGTCGCCGGTGATCCTCATGTGGGTATCCCGCCAAAGACGGAAATAATGGTCGTTGATGTTCATCCCGCCGGTGTAGCCGATCTGCCCGTCAATCACGACTATCTTCCTGTGGTTCCTATAGTTGAGCTTGGTAGCCATGTCCAGGACGTGCATCCTCGGATTGGTGAACTTGATGACCTCCACGCCAGCCTTCCTCATCGCGTTGTAGTAGGCCGCGGCGATCGGGAAATTGGCGATGTTCTCGTACAGGAAACGCACCTTGACACCTTCCTTGGCCTTCTGCATCAGCAGTTCCTTGATCGCCTTGCTGCCCTTGTCGTTGCCGAAGTGGAAATACTCGACATGGATCGACTCCTTGGCCGCCAGTATGTCCTCGCGCAGCAGGTCGAACTTCCGCGGGCCGCTCGTGATGATCTCTATGTCGTTGCCCGAGGTCACGGAAGGGTGTCCCTCCGCTCCCATCAGCCTTGCCAAAGGACGGAACTCCTCACGGATTCCGGCCTCGTTGTCATGCCCGAACAGGATTCTGTTGAGTTCCGGGGTGGTCCCGGCCTCGAAGAAGTCCTTGTACCTCTGATGCCGACGGTTGAAGATCCAGTGGTGCCTGTAGTTGATACCGAACATGAAGTAAAGTATCAGGCCGACCACGGGAAGCACGGCTATGATAAGCAGCCATGCGAATTTCCTTCCGGAGTCCCCGGTGTCCACCAAGATCACTATGAAGACACTGAGAATCAGGAGAAAGTACAGAACTGTAAGAATCCACTGCATGATTATGTCTTTAAACCAACTTGCCTATAAGGGTGGCCGAGGTGCAGGAGACCACTTCCACATCGACATAGTCTCCGGCCTTGTGGCCCCCGCCGGGGAACACGCACATCTTGTTGCTTCCGGAGCGTCCGCAGAGTTCCTCGGGATTCTTCTTGGAAGGCCCCTCCACAAGAACTCTGAACACTTTCCCGATGTCGTTGCGGTTGCTCTTGAGGCTCAGCTCGTTCTGCAGGGCGATGATCTCGTTCAGCCTTCTGGTCTTCACGTCGGGCGGAACATCGTCAGGATAGTGTCTCGCGGCGAGTGTCCCCGGTCTCTCGGAGTAGTAGAACATGTAGGCATAGTCGAAACCGACCTTGCGGAACAGTTCGAGGGTCTGCCGGTGGTCCTCCTCGGTCTCCGAGCAGAACCCGGCGATCACGTCGGTGGTGATCCCGCAGCCTGGCATTACCTCCCGGATCCTCGCCACCCGGTCAAGGTACCACCCGGAGGTGTAGCGCCTTCTCATCTTCTCCAGAAGCCTGTCGCTGCCTGACTGGACAGGCAGATGAATATGCTCGCAGATGTTAGCGTACTTCGCCATCGTGTCGATCAGCTTGTCACTGATGTCCTTTGGGTGGTTAGTGGCGAAGCGTACCCTGAGTTCCGGACTGATCCCTGCCACCATCTCAAGCAGATCCGGGAAGTCGCATCCCTGCCCGTCCTCCGGGTTCCAGTTGTAGGAGTCCACGTTCTGACCGAGCAGGGTGACTTCCTTGTAGCCCTTGCTGAAAACATCCCTCGCCTCGTCCACGATCGTCTTCGGGTCCCTGCTTCTCTCCGCGCCCCTGGTGTAAGGCACCACGCAGTACGAGCAGACATTGTTGCATCCCCTCATGATGGAGATGAACGCCGAGACCCCGTTCCTGTCCGTCCTGACAGGAACGATGTCCGCGTAGGTCTCCTCGTGGGAGAGCATCACGTTGATCTGCGGCTTGTCGGGAGCGATGTCCCTCAGAAGCGCAGGAAGCGTCCTGTAGGAGTCCGGGCCGGCCACCAGATCCACCTTGTGGGTGTCCAGAAGCTTGTCTTTCAGCCTTTCAGCCATGCATCCGACGATGCCGACCACGACACCGCCCCTCTTCTCCTTCTGTTTGTGGAACACCTCGATGCGTCCCCAGATCCTTTGCTCGGCGTTGTCCCTGACCGAACAGGTGTTCGCCAGGATCACATCCGCCTCGTCCATGGATTCCGTCCTTTCGTAGCCCTCTTTGCCGAGGATCGAGAAAATCACCTCTGAGTCGCCGACATTCATCTGGCAACCATAAGTCTCTATGTAAATCTTTTTGCTCATGTCTGATTCAACTCTCACTTGTAGGCAATTACCTATTGTTTTTACAACCTTATCTCATGTTCGAAGGTGATTGCCCACCCTCATCAATTCACGTTACCCCCTCCCTAAATCCCTCCCCTCGGGGGAGGGGATGCGCCTTGCGCACCCCCTTGGGGCC
>ERZ1026876.20-NODE-20-length-101874-cov-36.067964_pt1 | contig 101874 bp, 98 predicted proteins | sample MGYA00380168_ERZ1026876 | MGnify/ENA primary metagenome ERZ1026876 (study PRJEB33269, sample SAMEA4719804) | human gut metagenome | biome: human-associated habitat; feature: organic feature; material: feces | place: Cameroon | collected 2013-10 ... | reverse complement strand
TCCTACGACCCCCTGATTATGAGTCAGATGCTCTAACCAACTGAGCTATGGGACCTGTTATGAAAATTAAGGTTAAGCAATGACAGGGCTCGACTGCTCCGATACAATTTTGATTAACGTGAGTCTTGATGTAACTCATTTCCGTGTGCAGACTTTTAACCTCGGCTGGTTTGGCTTGCTTAACCTTAAAATGCTGGAAGAAAACATTATACTATTTGTTTTGTACCTCGGGCGGGAATCGAACCCGCACGGACATTTCTGTCCAAGGGATTTTAAGTCCCTCGTGTCTACCATTTCACCACCAAGGCGTTTGTGGAGCAGGATGGACTTGAACCAACGACCTCACAACGCGTCTTGTGCACTCTAACCACCTGAGCTACTGCCCCGCTGCTCAATTTTATCCATGGTTTATTGTTTGAGCAGAAACCAACCTCTCGATTGATTTGTTGTTGTGAGAGGACTCGAACCTCTACAAAGAGAACCAAAATCTCCTATGCGAACCATTACATCACACAACAATCGACTTTATGACATATCATCTCACGACGATACATCATGACACTTATGTATGTTTTATGACAAGATGTTGAATAACATCGAGGCCATGGCTGGATTCGAACCAGCGACCTGCGAATCTCCGCTACATGCTTTTATTATTCAAGCACTAACAGACAACTCCCCGCTCTACCCGGACTGAGTTACATGACCATAACCAGCTTCGATTATATCTTACGACATATCTAAGCGTTGATACAATAACACTAAAACATTACACACACAAATGAATAAAAGATCCACAATATAAGATATGCACATGTAATCACGATGATTGTAGTATCTCACGATATTACCCATGTGTTTATCTCACGACAAACATATGATCGCCACCACCAATGCTTAGAACATCGGATTTTGTTTTAGCAAAGTCACAACTAGTGTCTAACTCCCAATTTGCGAAGACAGATGGAAAGAAATATATGACTACATGCGCATAAGTGGCCACATATGGACTCGAACCATAAAAACACAAGACAAGGATGACCGAAAAAAGCGCAATACTTGTACAAATTTGTTAATTAAATGTGTCTTGTGTTACCCCAAATCCGGCAATGTGACCCAGCATTACAAGCGTGTCTCACGACAAACAAGTAATATCTGTCATATTTTGAGTGTATTAGGATACTAGTACACCTATACATTGAGGCTTTTGGAGGAGTATCAGAGCTACCAATAATCCGTAATCGGTAAGGCAGAAAAGATGCCCAGTATCAATGTGTTAGGTGTGATTTAGTATAGTAATACTACAAGTAAAACAACCATCTAGAGAAAGGATATTTTAGCCATTATGAAGACGTCCACCGTAGTTACTAGTCAGAATGATTGGTTGATTTACCTTTAAAGAGGCGGTTATTTTACTGTAGTTCACTCAAAAGTGACAATCTCGCGGTATACATAAACTATTGGATGCATAAACTATTGGTAGCTTAAGCTATCGGTTATATAAACTATTGGAGAGTTTAAGTAAAGGATAGCATAATATATACCTATATATATAATATAAGGTATCGTTTTGCATGCAACAGTGGCTGCGTGGCATATAATGGCCCAATAGATATCCGATGGTTAAGCCAATCTTCCAGGAAGACCAAGTGAACGGCTTGATGAACGGTGCTGCCAAGCGAGGCTGTGGCTGCAAATATTGGTCTTCCTATAAGGATGGCATAAACGATCGGCCAGCATAAGCTATGGGGTAGCTTAAACTATTGGATACATAATATATACCGGCGCCGTATGTTATTGCGCGAGATGGTCTAAGACGTCAAGTCACCCAAGATGTTGGTCTAAGATGCCCTGACGCCCATAAAGAGAGCGCCGCGACGCAGGCCGCAGCGTAGCCGTGTGGTGTTGGCTACGCGTTGGCCGCGTGTTGGCGCGTCGGTTAGCGGCGAGTGCGTTTGCGAACCGGTGCCGGTGCTGGCTCGGGCTCGTTGTTGGCTTCGTCGTCGTCCGCGAGAGGCTCAGCGTCGAAATAGGCGCTTGTCTTGCCGGTCATCGGATTCAGGAACGTGAGTCGCTCGAGTGTTGTCGTGTCAACCTCTTCGCCTGTAACGAGCGTCGATTCACTCGATAAGCGTAACGAGATCTTGCCGGTTCCACCCTTAGCGTCAGTACCCTTGAGAGCAATGGTGACCTCGATCTCGCGGACAACGAAGGTCTCTCCGCGAGAGTCTGTCCTTTCGCGCTCAACGACGACTCCGGAGAGCATCGCGTAGTATCTCGAAGGCGTTACTGGCCCGCGAGTCTTGTCGCTATTACCCTCCACCTCGTAGACGGCGAGGCCAGAGTTTTCGTCGATGTCAACTGGTACGGTGTTAAATTGAATACGCTTTACTCCGAACGAATTGACGCCCGTAGAGAACTTTGCAGTTGTTGACGGTGTTGCTGCTCCACCGAGTGTAAATCTTGCCATAATATTCGTGATTTAGCAAGTCAATGGTGCAATCCAGCCATACCAGCAAGCCGCGTATGAAACGCTGACGCTCGTGGTATGCAACTGTTGCACGCTGATAAAAAGCATTGTGGGATTGCTAGTGAGCAAAGTCCGACGAGCGATTGGGGCAGCGAAAGCACCCCGGGGGAGGATCCCCAATCGCGAGGAGGCGGGTGGGGTAGCTAGGGAGTATCCCCCGCTCAAACAAATATAATATATTTTTTTTTAGTGAGCATCCCACCTAAACAACTATCTCGATAAAAACATTTTTTCAGAAAATTTTCAAAATTTTTATAATATTTTGGGGTTGGCATCCAACAATTTCTGTTTGGTGTATATAATTATTTGTATAATTATTTGGTGGATTCATAAATATTTTGTATATTTGTATTGTTCGACGCGTTAATGTCATTTCGCGTACTCTTTTCCGGAGCCTTATAAGGTGTGGATTAAAGACAGGGGTTTCAACCGATCTTGTCACTGTCGTGTGTAGTGATGTTTCAACCACCGATAAACAAGTGTCCCGCATGGTCAACATGTAAAATGGGTAGGAACTACGGCGAGTTTCACCCCTACGAACGAGAACAGTCCTTGATGAAGCGTGGCGAAAAGTAAGCGCGCGTGCTCCGCTGTTGAGGCGGTTAAAAGGCATAATATACTGGTATTCTATCTCTCCCGGAATGACATTTTGCCGGATGGGGAAAAGAGAGACAGGCCTGTAATTCCTGTATGGTTAGGTTGCGGTAAGGCTATATGCTAGACGATTGAATTACCGGTCAAGGATAACGGGGGTGGCGAGTGATCGCGAGTACTCGCCCCGCTATTGCTGTAAGCGTTTCTATTAGTTTTAGGCGTCCAAGGTCGTAGCGGGGGAGGGCTAATTATGTTTAATAATTAACAAGATTACTTAAATAAAGTTAAGTTATGTTAAGTTTAAGTGATGTTTATGTTAAACATATCTGTTCTCCCATTAGGCTTCCTGTTTATTCAGGGTATTGTATAATTACATTAAGTCTTGTTTTCAATGGGTGTAGTTAGTTCTGCGAACAGGGTTTTTGTAGGCAAGGTTTATGCCTACGCGAAGAAGCTGAGATTTAACTCTGACGAGGCTTTTGTGGCCAATTGCCTGACCAATCATGGTGTCAGGTTTGAGCGTATGGTTCCCACTTTCATCAGGAGCGATGACGGTTTGTGTGTTCAGGCGTTCATCACGCCGATAGTGATCAGGGACAACATGATGCACAAGGTGGCGTTCTCGACCTACAGGTCGCCTAGGGTATTCATGCCTGGTGGCATCAAGGTTGACCATAAGCTTGCCAGGTGCGCCTGGCGTAATGTTCATGTCAGTTACGACGTTATTCCTGAGGGGTCCAGTATGTTTGAGATCCGTGCGATGCTTAACAGGCGTCGTCGTCCGGGGTTTGTTTCAGAGATTGAGTTTTAGTTTATGTTATTTGAAGAGATAGTTGAGCGCATGAGGCGCAAGCCGTACCTTGTAGGTATGGGTTCAGGCAAGTTGAGCCGTTATTTGAAGTGTAGTGTTGACGACATACGCAAGGCCAAGGAGGCTGTGCGGTCAAGCGGTGGTTACAGTGTTGTGGTTGGTCCTCCCAAGAAGATGCCTAAGGTGTTGATCTTTGACACCGAGACGGCCCCGATGCTTGGTTACATATGGGGTTTGTGGCATCAGGACATCGCGTGGGATCATGTGAGGCAGGACTGGTTCATGTTGTGTTGGTCGGCCAAGTGGCTTTACGGCGGTGAAGTCATGTGCGACGTGTTGACTTCCGAGGAGGCTGTCAGACAGGACGACTCGAGGATAATGAGGTCATTATGGAAGCTCATTGACGAGGCTGATGTTGTTGTGGCTCACAACGCCAAGAGGGCTGATGTTCCATGGATGAACACGAGGTTTATATTGAATGACCTGAAATGCCCTTCGCCGTATTACATCATAGACACGCTTGACGTGGCGAAGAGGTACTTTGGCTTTAAGAGCAACAAGCTTGACGCTCTTGCAGGTTATTTTGGTTTTCCTCATAAGATAGGCACTGACTTCTCCTTATGGGAGAGATGTCTCAAGGGAGATGCGAAGGCGTTGGAAGACATGGCCACATATAACCAGCGGGACGTCAAGATTCTTGAGTTGGTTTATTTGAAGCTTAGGCCGTGGATGAAGAGTCATCCTAATGTGGCTGCCACTTTTGATGACGGAGTTATCAGGTGTCCTGTATGCGGTTCTTCAGAGGATCACTTGGTTGAGATACCTGACAGGTATTATAACACAAGTACGTGCAGGTATAAGCTTTACAGGTGCATCGATTGCGGGGCTGTTGTGCGTGGCAGGGAGAATCTCAACAAGGACAACAAGAAGGTTGTTCCATTGACGTCTCCTGCGAGATAGGAAATACTTTTTTCATAATGGATAATAATATTGACAAGTGGGGTTCTCTCAGCATGCCCGAGAGGGCCTCACTTATTTCGTTGTTTACCGGGAGTGGTGTGACGAGTCTTGATGAGATGAGGGCATTGTATAATGAGTATGGCGGCGGTGGTTCGATACACATTGATCCTTCCAAGAAGGGTACGTTTACTGCGGCGGCAAAAAGGCGAGGTATGGGTGTGCAGGAATTCGCGTCGCGTGTCCTTTCCAATAAGGATGACTATAGTTCGGCGATGGTGAAGAAGGCTAATTTCGCACGCAATTCTGCAAAATGGCATGGCGATGGCGGAGAGATTGAACAAATGTTTGATTCAATAACTCCATCGGAAAAGATCGCGATAAATCTTCGTGGCCTGAGCAGAAAACAGATAAAAAACAAGGCTTATGATCTTGCGGATAGATATGGTCTTAATGACGATATTATCGGAACCAGAAGACAGGCGAGAATATTCAACAGAACGCAGAAAAGGTGGCGCGATAAAGGAGCCGATAAATACATTGATAAACAATTATTAGATGCGATCAGGAATGGTGACAAACAGGCGTTTAATAACTATATAACTCTCGGTAGAGACAGATTCGCAACCAAGTATGCGTTCCCTATTATAGCAGGTGGGATTGCCGGTCCTGCTGGTATGCTTGCCGGAATGGCCAACACTGCATTTGACGCAGGTATAAATCAAGCAACCGGAGGTTTACGTGACAGCTGGGGAGATTTGTTTGTCGACAGATATTCATACCCTGTTTTAAGTTCGCTTCTTGAGTTTACGAATCCATTGAATTTTTCCGGAACAAAAGTATCTGGAAGATTAAGGGGAGAGCATTTTTATGATGTTCTTGATGATATAGAGAGAGCTTTCGGCAAGAACAGCAAGGAATACAAGGCTGTTGTACAAGCTAATCCAAACTTTGTTTTTCAATTACGCGACAAATCAGGTTCAGTGCATGCGTATAATGACAAGACCAATACAATAACATATAATCCATTGACATCAAAGGCATCTCTTGCTCACGAATTTGGACACTCTGTCGGCAACAAACTCGAAAGAAAGGGTATAGGTTTATTATATGATAATGGCAAATACGTATATGAGGGACATAATATAAACACTACTGATAAGAATTATATTGATGTCGTTCCGCGAGAGCTCTATGCCGATGCGTTCAGGCAGATCGTTAGGCCATATAATGGCCTTGATAAAGATCTGAGGTTCAGAGCGCGGATAGCCGATGAATACCTTAATGATGGTATGCCAGATTTTACTGGATGGTCAAAATCAGGTGAGGAGGTTCCTGCATTTTTACGTAAGGAGTATTCTGATATATATAGAAAACAAAGACTGGATCACAGAAATGTGTATGAAGACGCCGCTAAATTGGGTGTAGATCCTAGAGCTTATCTACAAATGAAATCAAGGGCTTACGCTGATTATCTTAGTTATTTTGGTGGAACACCTAATATACAGTACCACGGCGCCCCGTACGCCGATGCCACTATATTTCCACAAAAGTCGCATCCTTTATACAGAGGACAAGTCAGAGGAACCGGTACTGGTCTGGAAGGTATATACTTGACTAATCAAAGAGGATATGCAGAACGTTATGAGCAGCCAGGCATAGGTGTTCATACTGGTTACAAACCTGACTGGTATAACGGCGGAAGAACATATATGGTCAGCGCCGGAGTCAATCCTATTGATATAACGGATCCACGCATGGGAAAAATGCCGGCATGGATTCTACAGCATATAACACCGGAGAACAGAGCGTATGTTGAATCATTGGGTTATAATGGAATTTCCGGTACAACCGGTTTCGGGTTTAATGAAACAGCGGTGTTTTCACCGAATCAAATAAAGTCTCTTGAGGGAAATGTTGGGTACTTTAATCCATTGAGAGAATCAATATATGAATAACAGTTACAGCAATTGTTTATAATATAGTTGATAACATTTTCATGAAAATAGCCGAAATGTCAGAAATTTTTTGTATCTTTGTATCATGGCGAACAAAGAAATGGCAATAATAGTATATTGGATATATGGATACATTAGAGATTGGGATTATAAGCGAAATTGAGAAATATGTGTATGACAAGATATTATCAAGGCCGCCGTTCCATAATTACAGAAAAAGCGACAGTAGTCTTACTAAAAAGATGAACGCCGCTTCTGTTGTTGATCTTCCGTTAAATGATACTGATAATATCATATTTGACAGTATTATTTCCTACAGGAACACTCAACAGTCACAGTTGTTCGACAGTATTCCTTTGGCCACATTCACTAAAAGAGACATAATGTTTAGTTATTTTCTTGAACGGGATAGTATTGTCAAGGCTATAATGTTTATTGACCCGAAGTGCTCGTGTTCCTCATGGCGTGATATAAGATACGATAATATCGAATCTGTAGAATATCGTTTCGTTATTATTGACTCTCTTAAGAAATTTCTTGATTCAAGGCGTTTTGACGTACGATCTTTGATTGGGATATGTAATTATATGCGTGATACCAAAAAAGCACTTAAAACGCAAATAAATGGCCTTGAATTCAATATCGCGAACAAAGATGGTATGGGTTATATATTCCTCCATATAAATAAACGGATATTGAATAACTTAAGTGTTGTTTGTGGAGTTGATAATAAGTTTGACAAATGTGAAGAAAAATTTGCATAATTCAAAAATTCTTTGTATCTTTGTATTGTTGAGTTAAGGTAATGCCGGTTGGTGTAATGGTCAGCATCTTGGTTTTGTAATCCATGGATATCGGTTCGAGTCCGATACTGGCATCAATATTGCGGGGTGGAGCAGTGGTAGCTCGCTAGGCTCATAATCTAGAGGTCGCAGGTTCGATCCCTGCTCCCGCAACGAAGTTTGTTTTGTTCAAATTATTTTGTTGTTATGAAGAAAGTTTGTGCTTTTATTGAGTCAACCGTTGGATGGTTGATATGGTGTATTACGACGATATGGTCGTTTGCATCAGCCGCTATGCTTGGCGGCAACCTCACGAAGGGCGTGGTTGTCGTCGCGGCATTTCTCTCAGGCTATTGGTTTGTCAAGGAGTTTTGTCACACAACGAATGACGATGACGCTCCGGTGGAGGTTGACGAGTCGAAAACCGAGATAAAGCCTATTGGTTTTAAACAGGGTGGTACTAAGACCAAGAAGGCTACCAAAGTTACAACTAGGTCAAAGAAGGCGAAAGAGCAGTAGGGCTGCGGACAGGGTACAAACGCCGTAGATGCCTCAGGCAGTAACCGGCCGTGGAGGATCGGTCCAGTTATAGTGAGTTGGGAGCCGGGTACCGAGAGAAACCCCGGTTTTATTATTTTCAGAAAGTTATCATATGGCTAAGATTGATAGTGATATGTACCTAACCCACCCATCTCAATACGAGGATGAACCCGTGTTTTATTGCAAGCACTGTCATTCTTTGAGGATTATGGTAGGTGACGGATTCGGTGATTACTGTGACGAGTGTGGCAGTACCGATATAGGCCAGTGTCATATTAACGAGTGGCTGGCAATGAAAGAGGAAGATAAAAACAAAAATTAATATTATATTGTTATGGGAGAAGTCGAGAAAATTACACCACCTGTAAAGGTTGATTATGAGGCTCAATACAAGGCGCTCAAGGAGAAATATGATCAGGCCGTTGATTTTAATAGGCAACTTTCGGCTCAGGCAAAGTCGTTGTACGATAAGCTTCAGCGTGCCGACGCATCCAATTTCTTCACAAGATTGAATTTCCTTTTTAAGATAGTTGAGCAGGCTCCGCTATTTCCTAAGAGTGTCGTTGCTGACACGATAGAGGAGATTACCGACGCGATGTTTAAGGAAAGCGGTGATTTCGATAAAGAGGATACTGATGAGGGAGAAAATGTAGGGACAAAAGGATAATCTGTTATGGCTAATGGAATAAACAGCGTGATACGCATCCCCTCGTCACCTGGGAAGGAGTTCTTCAGGATGTGGCTGAATTTCCTGAGGCCTTTCCACATGATGTCCGAGAGACAGGTAGACGTTGCCGCGACAATGCTTAACCTGAGATTCGAGTTAGGGCGCGTAATAACCGATGAATTTCTGCTTGACAAGGTTGTGATGAGCGCCGACTCACGCAGGAGGATTGAAGAGGAGTGCGGTGTCACACCGGAGCATTTGCAGATGTTGCTTACAAAACTAAAGCGCGCCAATTTTATTACCGACGGTAAGATAAATCCAAGGTTTGTGCCTAGATTTAATGACGGTGACGACTCATTCAAACTGATGTTATATTTTGATTTCAATGGCAAACAGGTATCGAGTTAACATGGATTATCTTGAAAGAGAGATATATCCACAGGTTGCCAGTGATATGGGTATAACCGTTGAGGAGGTCAGATACACCTATATGATGTTTATAAAACATTTGATTGACACAATGGGTGAGATAGACCTTTCTAAAGATATGGCCGAAGAGGAGTTCAAACAGTTGAGGACAAACTTCAATATACCTTCGGTCGGGAAGATAGGACTTCCCTATGACAGGTTCCAATACCTGCGAAAAGCGTATATAAACCAAAAAAGAATAGGTAAAAGATATGGAAGAGTACAAGACACGGATGATTGAGGAATATGGAGACCTCATTAAGAAGTATTATAAACTTAAGGCGTTCCTTGAGGTAGAGAAGGGACAGAGGCATCTTGAGGCCATGGATAGATCACTTCTCAGAGAGCAGCTGCATTATATGGGTGGTTATCTTGAGGTTCTCGCAAGGCGTATCGCAAGATTGTTCTGCACGCCTGATTTTGAGTCCGAGGCTGCCGCGGCCATCAAGGCGTATCCAGCGCCGGCACCTAAAGCGAATCTGGCAGAGAGCGACATTAATACCACAAAGAAGTATAATGATCTTGGCAAGGCTAATCCTAACGCAAGAGAGACCAAGAAGGTTCAGAAAGGCGATGATATCATGACGGTATCGGCTGAGGATTTCATCAAATGGTTTAACCAGCATTTCAATTAATATGAACCTCTCGAAGATTAAGAAGATACGGCCTTTATATAATAAGGTGCTTATCACTGCCGAGAAGTTCACTGAAGATCAGATTTCCGATTCAGGACTCATTGACCCTACAAAGCAGCACGGTGTGCTTATGCCCGTTCAGAAAGTCGTCGCTGTCGGACCAATGGCAAAAGACATCAAGGAAGGTGACGTTGTTTGTTTTAATCCGACGAGATACGGAAAGACAGTACAGGTCAAGGACGAGAATTCCCTCAAGAACGTCACCGAGACATACCACTCTGAGGTTAGATACAACTTCCCTGTTGTCAATATTGATGGAACTGATTTTCTTTATATATATGACAGTGATATTGACTATGTGATCGAGGAATACGAGGAGGCCAAGTCTGGGGCGCTATACACTCCGGACAAGAAACTCAAGACACCTAAGATTCATTAATATACAAATTTGTTAGTTTAGCCGGTCCGAAAGGGTCGGCTATTTGTGTTTATAGTTATGAGATTGATAGATTTCGAGGACTACAAGATAGTTGTGACGCCAGAGGCGATGCTCATAAAGCCAATACGTGAGCTTTACAGGAAAGATAAGACGCGTGTGAAGGACTTCTTCTACCAGCAGATGTCATACCTTTATTTCATGGTTGACCCAAGAAGCACATATATGTACATCACAGACCCTCAAGAGCGCGCAAAGGAGATTATATCTCAAGAGGGGCTACCAGAAAAATTCAAGCCGTCAGATGAGCTTAAGCAAGCCATGGAGATATATAAGAAACATACGACAACATCAAGCACTCTTCTTCTTGAAGACACACGCTTCATGGTTGACCAGATACGTAAGGAAATGCGGGCCACAGACTTGTCTCAGCTTGAGGAAAAGGATAAGATTCTCGCGTTGAAGAATATGGTGTCAATGGGCTCAATGGTTCCTAAGCTTGTGAAAGACCTTTCGGATGCTGAACGTGCCGTAACGCAGGAGCTTAATGAGATTGGCCGTATAAGAGGCGGTGGTGAGAAAACTATATTCGAGGACGGTTTTGATGATTAGTTATGTACGAGGATATTGTTCTTAATAAATATCAGACCCCGATCAGTGAGTTGGGGCTTGACAAGCAGCCACAGGAGGTACAGGATCAGTTTTGGGATTTCTTTCATAACGTTCCTTTCATACAATCTATGGTGTCTCCAAACAGGCCAAGAGCATGTGATCTGCCAAGAGACTCTGAAGGAAAGATAATAGTTGATATAACGAAACCTCACACTATAGAGGATATTGATTATTTCAGGCCGTCTGCGATACATTATCAAAAATATGGCAGATTCACTGATTTAAGGCCAAACGCCAATCCTAACAGTGAGTTTGGCAAGTGGATACGCGAGGAGCGCAGGAGATGCCTGTATGGCTACGTTAGGCCATCTGATGGTGAATGGATTACTGGTGATCACTATTTCTTTCTAAATTATTGCCCCATCTCGTTATTAAAGAAGTCCGACAAGGATGGTCGAAAGGCTATGCGTGTGATTGACTTTCCTTTCTTTTGGGACGGTCATTATTATAAGTTTCACTATCTAAACCAAGCGAGAGAGGCTGGTTATATGGCTGCAGAGTTAGCGAGTCGCCAAAAAGGCAAGAGTTTTAGCGCCGCATCTATGCTTGCAAAGCGCTTTATTTTAGGTGAATCATTTGAGGTTAACAAGCGAGTGGTCTCATACATAACAGCTATTGACAAGGCCAAGCTTCTTGGTGGTGATCAGACACTTGATAAATTTCAGTTCTATATAGACTTTATAGCTGAGCATATGCAATGGCCTTCAAGAAGATTGTTCAACTCGTTGGCTGACATGAACTGGCAGATGGGCTATAAAGACCTGAACACCGGAACGAATAAAGGCACACTTAACTCGGTTGTTGGCAAGTCATCACAGGCCGACGCATCTAAATTGAGAGGCTCCCGCGGTGTTCTTTATCTTTTTGAGGAGGCTGGTACTTTTGACAATCTTCTCACGTTATGGAATAATCTGTTACCATCTGTGTCTGACGGAGATTCTGTATACGGACTTCTATACGCATATGGAACGACTGGAGATGTTTCTTCAGACTTTGCGGCCATGCAGGAAATTATGTATAACCCTGTTGGCTATAAAGCATATGGCGTTAAGAATGTGTTTGACAAGGAGGGTCAGGGGCGACCAAGGTTCACCTTTTTCTTTCCGGCATATATGAATATGTCCGAGTCGTATGACAAGAACGGAAACTCTGACGTCACGAAAGCGTTGATGAAGATATTGCTTGACAGATACGAAGTCAAGTATAACTCTACCGATGTCAATACAATAACCAAGCGTATAGCCGAGATGCCGATAACACCGCAGGAGGCTTTGCTTCGTTCCAGAGGGAATATGTTCCCTGTGGCTGATTTGACACAAAGGCTTAACGAGATTGACAATAATCCAAAGATATTTAACGATGTTTACGTCGGCGATCTAATCCAGGAAAAGGATGGAACGGTATCATTCAAAATCACAGGAGATCAACCGATACGTGATTTTCCATTAAAAGACAACAAGGTAACCGGAGCCCTTGAGATCTTCAAAATGCCCGAGAAAGACGCGAATGGTAAGGTATTTTCTCAGAGGTATATCATCGGTCACGATCCTGTTGACAATGATGAAGCTGATACCATGTCTCTTTCCTCGACTTTTGTGTTGGATTTATGGACGGATATAATTGTAGCCGAGTATACCGGAAGACACCAGTTCGCTGATGATAACTTTGAGATGCTTAGAAAACTGTGTGTTTTCTATAACGCCAAGTGTCTTTACGAAAGCAACGTTAAAGGAGCGTATTCATACTTTTCAAGAATGAATTGTTTATATCTTTTAGCGGATACTCCTGAGTATCTCAAAGACAAGGATATCATTAAGAATATAGGAGTCGGCAATAACAGCAAGGGCGTTAAGGCGACAAAGCCAGTAAACGATTATGCCAACAGGTTGATTCGGGATTGGCTTCTTAAACCAGTGGTTATACAGTCCGATAATGATGGTGAGGAAACTACGGTATTCAACCTTACAAGAATACGAAACAGGGCGCTTATAAAGGAGCTTATGCTTTATAATCCAGACATAAACGTTGACCGTGTTAGAGCATTAGGTCTTTTAATGTTGTATCGTGAACAATTCATGGTTACATATAATGGCGACCCGTCATCATCTAAGAATGTCGTCGAGAGCGACTATTTGGGTAACGATGATTACTTTACCAGGAATTATGACAATCGGTTGCGCAAACATAGCGATAATGTAACGGATAGTTAACTTTTATGATTAGCCTCGTTGAGAAACGGGGCTTTTTTTATATCTTTGCATAATTGAAATTTAAATATTTAATAATATGTCGGAATACACTAGTTTCCCGCCACAGCAGTTGCCTCTATCCCAGAAGACCCGGAGCTGGAGACGGCAGTGTGTTGACTGGGGTGACAACAGAGGCTTCTTCAACTATAGTCCGGTGAGGAACTCTGTGGTCCACAAGAAAATTAATTACGACTTGCTTAACGGCAAGCTTCATATGAGCGATTTGGCTTTAGTTTTGAATCCAAACAATCTTAGGTCGACTCTTGTACCGGAGAATATAGTTCATTATCCTATAATGAACTCAAAACTCAATGTCTTAAGAGGTGAGGAGTCAAAGCGTGTATTTGATTATAAGGTTGTCATAACCAATCCAAATGCTCTTTCAGAGATTGAGGAAGCAAAGAAGCAACAGATGCTTCAGGACGTTCAATCAATGATCGCTGACCAAAGCCAGAGTGAAGATGAATTTAACGCAAGACTTGAGAAGCTTAGCGATTACTACACCTATGATTGGCAGGATATGCGAGAGGTACGAGCCAATGCGTTGCTCAATCATTACTCTAAAGAACAGAATTTCCAGTTGTTGTTCAACAATGGCTTCATGGATGGCTTGACAGTTGGTGAAGAGATATACCAATGTTCAATTGTCGGTGGAGAACCTCTTCTTGAAAGAGTGAATCCGCTTAAGATACGTGCTTTCAGGTCTGGCTACTCAAACCGTATAGAAGACGCTGATTGCGTAATTCTTGAGGATTACTGGTCTCCTGGTAAGGTTATAGACTATTTCTATGACGTTCTTTCACCAAAGGATATGGAGTGGATAAGAAAGATGCCAAACTTCGCACAAGGCTCGAATGTTGACGCCATGGGTAATATTGACGAGCGAAGAGGATTCGTCAATGCCGGGATGATTGACGACGCCATAGATGTTCGCGGCGATGGTTATTTCTTTGATGCGATGAATCTCTTTCCGGATTCATATGACTCATCTTTGCTGCCGTATGATGTCGCCGGTAATATTCGTGTAATGAGGATGTACTGGAAGTCTCGCAGAAAAATAAAGAAGGTGAGGTCATACGATCCAATAACCGGAGAGGAGATTTATAACTTCTATGACGAGAACTATAAGATAGATCCATCGATGGGAGAGGTTGAGGACACTTTCTGGGTTAATCAGGCCTGGGAAGGGACAAAGATTGGCACTGACATCTATGTAAACATGCGCCCATGTCCTGTGCAGTATAACAGGCTATCGAACCCTTCAAGATGCCATTTCGGTATAGTTGGATCAATATATAACCTCAACGACAGCAGACCATTCTCAATGGTGGACATGATGAAGCATTACAACTATCTGTATGACATCGTTCATGACAGGTTGAATAAGGTGATGTCCCATAACTGGGGAAAGCTGATACAACTTGATATCGCAAAGGTGCCAAAGGGATGGGATATAGAGAAGTGGATGTACTACGCAGAAGCTAACGGTATAGCTGTTGTTGACTCGTTTAAAGAGGGTAATATTGGCGCTTCAACCGGCAAGCTTGCTGGAGGCCTTAATAACAACACAACCGGTGTTATTGATGCAGAGTTCGGTAATTCAATACAAAGTCAGATAAATCTTCTTGAGTTCATTAAACTCGAGATGGGTGAAATTGCCGGTATCTCCAGGCAGCGAGAGGGACAGGTGTCAAACAGGGAGACCGTAGGTGGAGTCGAGCGTGCAAACGTACAATCATCTCATATTACAGAATGGCTGTTTGTTGTTCACGATGACGTAAAGCGCAGGGCTCTTGAGTGCTTCCTTGAGACCGCGAAGATAGCGATGCGTGGACGATCAATTAAGTTTAATTATATACTTAGTGACAATTCGATGCAAATCATGTCTATTGACGGAGATGAATTTGCTGAAAACGATTATGGACTCGTTGTTGATTCATCCGATGGAGTGCAGCAGCTCAATCAAAAGATGGAGATGCTTGCTCAGGCAGCGCTGCAGAACCAAACGTTGAACTTCTCTACAATAATGAAGCTATATAACTCAAGCTCGCTTGCAGAAAAGGAAAGACTTGTCGAGAAGAACGAGAATGAAATGGTTCAGAGGGCACAGCAAGCACAGGAACAGCAGATGCAGATTGAACAACAGAAGACCGAGGCAGCGATGCAGCAGAAGGCTATGGAGATGCAACAGCAGGACACTCTTAACCAGAGGGATAATGAAACAAAGATCATTGTGGCTAACATATCAGCCAACGCATCAATGGCGGCAAGACAGAATGATGGCATCATGGAACCGGACGAGATGAGTGAGTCTGAAAGACAGAGCCTTCGAGAGAAGATACGTGAGTTTGATGCGAGATTACAGCTCGATAGGGATAAATTTAACCACGACAAACATCAGGCTGATAAGGATAATAAACTTAAGGAAAAACAGCTTTCTATTCAGAAAAGTAAGTTAACCTCAAAACAGATTCAATAAAAGCATTAAGATATGGATTTCAATAGAAATTTAAGGATTGTTCGCACGAGCGGTTCTTCGTATCCATTCCCGTACAAGAACAATGTGTTATGGGTTCATCATGACGATAATAATAATCCTGTTGTCGAGATTTGGGACCATGGCAAATGGGTTCCATTCTTGAAGACAGGATCTGGCTCTGGCGATATAGTAATCGACACAAAGATGTCCGATTCATCGCTGAACGCCATTGCTAATAAGATAGTAAAGAAATACATTGATGACATAGCGTCAAAAACCAATGCATCAATCCTGTCTTTAAATGAAGGAAAGGTTGACAAAGAGCAGGGTAAGGGTCTCTCATCTAATGACTATACAGATATAGACAAGGCAAAACTTGACAACATGCCTACAAAGGTATCTGACCTAGAGAACGATAGTAAGTACGTAACCAATCAGGATCTTGTGGATTTCGCCACTAAAGATGAGCTAAAGGAACTTGATGATAAGATTAATAACTTACAACCTGGAACTGATATTACAATAGACACTGAATTGAATGCAGAGTCAACAAATCCTGTTCAGAATAAAGCCATTGCATCAGCTATGACTGAGCTGCAGGACTATTGCTTCCCGACTTCACTTGAGGCTTCTATCTATCCGTCTTCAGTAGAATGGACAGGTAACTCAGTAGAAGTCAGTGTATCTTTTAGGGTTCTTAGAAACTCTAAGCCGGTAGTGGCTGATAGTATATCCATTTCTTTTAATGGTGAGATTAAGACTTTAGAAAATGTATCAGAAGGTTCGGAGAAATTCACTCTCTCTACTCAAGGATACAAATCTGGTTCAGTCACTGCTAAGAAGGGTTCTACTACCATAAAGAACTCACCAAAGTCTATCAGTGCTAATCTCTATCTCCCAGTATACTATGGATTCTCTAAGGCCACCACAGGAAATGAGTTAACCATCACTTCTTTGACTAAGGGAGGCTCTTCTCTCAATGGTACCAAGACTATCACCAATGATGATGCTACTAAGTATCTGTGGCTCTGCGTTCCTAACACCATGTCAATCAACAAGGTTACATCTGGTGGTTTCGATGTTCCGTTCTTAGATCCAGTAGAGGCTTCCACTACGCTTGGAACCTACAAGTGCTATCGAACCAAGGATCTTCCTGGTGCTGGCTCCATGACAATTGTTATCTCTTAAAAACTTAGAATATCATGGCAGATTATATCAAGATCTATGGCGAACTAAGACGACCGTTAGAGGGCCAATATATCACAGACTCAGATCAGATCAAGCACAAAAATGAGACCGTAAAAGAGGTTCTCGATAGACTCGACGGGGTCGCCTACGTAGATGTCCCAGAGCTCGAGGACGATTACATTGTTCAGGCAAGCGCATCTCACAAAGAGACTGTCTATACTATCGAAGTGGGAGCAACCACTCATGCTATCGTGGGAGACTCTACCATCAAATGGATGAATGGAGAGGCTCCTGTCACTCAAGCTGATCACACCTATGTGGTCTCAGTGATCGGGTCTCTGGCTGTCTGGGGAGAATTTCCAAAAGCCTAAGCTATGAGTGTATTCCGGGCTTTGATGATGCACAAGCATCAATCTCTGGAAGAGTTTGTCAAACTTGTTCCAGAGAACTTAGAATTCCAAGACCCTGAGAGCACTAAAGATCTAACCATAGAATCTAATGCTTCCTGGACTCTTGGAGTCAAATACAACGACTAAACACCTAACAAAGATTCTTTTATTAACTTTCTAAAACCATTAAAAAGTATGGCAAAACCGAGTTGGATCAAACTGGGCAAGAGCTCAGGTTCCATGAACGATTCCACAACTGTTACCGCCCTTGAGTACACGGGGCGTCAGCAGAGAGGTGGAACAATCACCGCTAAAACAACTGGAGGCGCAACCGACACTACTTCAGTTTCTCAGGCCGGTAAGGCTGAGTTTATTGATGTGCCGACCAAGACCTACAATGCCGCTGCAAAGGGTAGCAACTCTGATGGTTCTGACACCATTCAGATCACAGGTACCGCAAACACAGCAAACATCAAGGTAGCTGAGACTACGGGCAAACTTATCTCTGGGGCTGCCTACAAGATCCAAGTCAATGCTGTCAATGATGATTCCTGGGACGGTAAGACTGACACGGGCATTGATGACGATCCGGGTAAGGATGCTCAGTTCACCTTCACCATCGACGTCAAGATCCCTGAGAACAAGACTGAAGCCGCCAGAACACTGGAGATCAAGCTTCAGAATGGTAATGGTGATGTTGTCACTGATGCTATCACCATCACTCAGGCTGCTGGTGTCAAGACTTACGGTGCTGTTACTCTCACCGTGGGCACTTATAAGCAGATCCCTGCTGCCGGAGGTACTGTTGATGCTCCTTCAGTTTCATTCTCCCAGCCTTGGGGTTGGAACGGTGTTACCTCGGGTGGTGGTACCATTACTACAGGTGGCACTGTTGCTTATGCAACTAAGACCGGATGGCCAGAAACTCTCACTCTTGCTGCCGCTACAGGTAAGGTGACTGCAACCTCTCGTGCTACAACGGTAGGTGATGTTATTTCAGGCACTGTTACAGTTACCCTCACGGCTAATGGCAAGTCTGCTTCTAAAGAGGTTTCAGTTAGTCAGCAAGCCAATTCCGTTACTTATGCAGTTACGGATGTGACACTAGCTGCTCCAGCTGATATCCCAGCTTCCGGAGGTTCAGTATCTTCTACTACAGTTACGGCTAAGGGTTCAAAGACCTATACCTCTGGTTCAGTAACCAGTGATGTCGCTCTCACCAACGGTTCTGATGATTGTACTATCGCCTTCAGTAAGGCCATTAGTGCTGCTTCACTTGGTACTACTGTTACTAACAGAACCAAGAAAGGCACTCTCACTGCTACAGTTACTTGGAAGACTACGGCGACTAAGACTGGTTCGGTGGATGTATATCAAGCAGCCAACACCGCCACTTACGGTGACATCACCTTTGACTCTGCCGTTGCCACAGAGGTTTCACTCAAGGCTGACGGTACCCAGAGCCGCAACATGACCGACAATTCCAATGTTGGAGCCAAGCAGACTGTCACCTATACTTCAGGTGCTACCAGAACAGAGGCCAGCACTACTGCTGCGGTTGTCTTTGATCTCAGTCCAAAGGTCAAGACCGCTGCAACGGGATTTGCTCTCTCTTCTGACGGCATCGTCTCTGTTGGAGCCAACCCTACTACGGAGCCTCGTGGAGGCTTCGTAGTGACAGTAACTGTCACTGGCGAGGGCAGTAAGACTGCCACCAGAGACTTCACGTTTAGTCAGCAGGGGTCTTCTTCCTACATCAGCCTCACTCCAGAGAGCCTCACCTTTGTTGCTGCCGGAGAATCCAAGACACTCACTATAGAGTCAAACGACAGCTGGACTCTTGAATAAGACTGTCATAAGGTGGGAGGGGGTGATACCCCTCTCATCTTCTAATTTATTCTAAAAAACAGATCATCATGGCAAAACCAAGTTGGATCACCGTAGTATCCGGGTCTACAGGAAGTGGCTCAGGGACAAGATCACTAAAGGCAAGTTCTCATACTGGAAGATCAAGCAGATCTGGCTCTATCAAAGGTGTTACCTCTGGTGGAGCCTCTGATTCTGTAGTTCTCTCGCAGGATGGAGCCAGTGAGTTTATCATGGTAGACAAGACTTCCTATTCTGTCACAGCTTTGGGTGGCACCGTGAAAATCACTGGCACTAGCAACTCACCATCTCTGAAGATATATCAACTCAGCGACCCATCCTCACTTTCAAACTTCGCCCTGAAAGTGAACGGGACAGCTTATACTTGGAATGGTAGTTCTTCCCATATTATAACCGGGGATCCTGGGGCTTCTGCTTCTTACACTTTTGAGATTACCTTTGACGTGGCTGAGAATCAGACAGAGAGCTCTAAGGATATTACTTTCAAGCTCACCGAGTCGGGTAATCCACGCCCATCTTCTGAAACCATCACTATTACCCAAGCAGCAGGTGAGAAGACCTATGATATTGATGGTGCTAGTGTATGGTTTAGATACTCTAAATATAATATTGGTGCCGAAGGTGGTACTACGGATGTTCCGTATTATACCTTCTCTCTTCCTTGGGGTTGGAATGGTAAAACTTCGGGTGGAGGAACCCTCACTCAAGAAGATACCCATACAGTTACTTACGCTTATGCAAATGGGGGCCCAGATTATCCACATGATTGGTTTCTGAATCCAAGTACTGGAGTGATAACTATGGATAGTCTGAAGACTAACCAGACTTCAGGTAGCGGTAATATCGATATCAAGATTACCATTGTAGTTAATGGTCAAACTTTAGAAGAAACAGATTATGTAAAACAGGGTGCGAATACAGCTACCTATAAATTAAACTCAGCTTCTGTTTCATTAGATGATATCCCAGCATCGGGTGGCTCAGCTGACTCACCAAACTTTGTCTCAGCTTCTGGCAAGATTGATTATTCTTCTGGAGAATCCGATATTCCTTCTATAACATCCTCAGATGTTACCATCACCTTGTCTAAAACGGTAAACGGCTCAAATCTTGGTTCAACCATCAAGGCTAGAACAAAACTTGACACAGTTACAGCCACTATAACTTGGAATAGCTCCTCTGTTACACAAAGCATTGATGTATATCAGCAGGCTAATCAGGTAACCTATTCTGATGTTCAGGCTGTTAATAATAGATTTCCCATATTAAAAAGAGGTGGTGATGTTGATATAGTTGATATGATACAACCGTATCAAAAAGCTACCTATACTTCGGGTGCCACTGAAGATATTACTGATTTTTCCTACACCTTTACTAAGCCATCTTGGGTAACGGTTGACGAACTAACTTTGATAGCTACTGTTGGTAGGAATATTACTGGCTCGACAAGAGATGGATCAATTAACGTGGATATTGAAGGTAAGGGCCATAAGTCAACTAAGGCATCCATATTAATTTATCAGGAATCTATGGTTCTGCCTTCTTGGAGCTTGGGAGCTACTGAGACTTACAGTAAAGATTCCACAGGAATCACCTTCACAGTGTCAGATCCAGATAATGTGGGTTGGGAAGTTGTCACTACGCTACCATGGATGGATTATGTTAAAGGAGCTGAAAAACAGATAAATTGCTCTCCAAATCTCACCGGCTCTCAAAGAACCGGTGATGTAGAATTGAGAGTAGCCAATTTCACTCCTCCATATATTCTTGCCACTTGCACCATAACTCAAGAGTCCAAGATTCTACCTTCTTGGGATGTTCCTTCTACATTCCGCTTCGACAGCATAGGTCAGAGTGATTTATCGCCGTCAGGCTTAGATTTGAACATCACTGATCCAGACAATGTGGGTTGGACTATTGAGGGACCTTCTTATGTGACAGAGAGTTCAACAGAGAATAGTTCACTACCAATAAGCGGTACAGGAGATAAGAGTACATCCCTGTCACCAGGTAATAACTCATCTACTTCAGAGAGAACCTTTGATCTAGTTCTTAAATCTTCTACTGGAGCTGTTGTGGCAACCTGCAGTTGTACACAGGATGCTTTAGAACTAGATGTCACCTGGAATCTCCCGGCAACGCTGGTATTTGAGGCTGGTGGCGACGGAGTGATTTTCAAGATAACAGATTCAAAGAACGTCGGTTGGAGACTGACTCTTCCGGACTGGTGCCTTGTCAGCGACGGGATTACCGAGGGATCCGGCGACCGCGACACCGACCTGGTAGCAAGGGCAAATGACACCGGCTCTTCAAGAACCGGCACTGTACAATTGGTAAGCACTGATGGGAATACCGTCTATGCTACTTGTACCGTAACTCAGGAATCCAAGATCCTGCCTTCTTGGGATGTTCCTTCTACATTCCGCTTTGACAGTCTGGGGCAATCAGAATCGAGTCCCGCTGGGTTGGAGTTCACTATTAACAACCCGGACAACTTAGGTTGGACGATTGATGGGCCATCCTATGTCACCTTTACCTATTCTGAAGACGGAACATCTAAAACTGCAAATTTACCATTCAGTAGAGGTGAACGTAACATAACTCCTATGTACATACATCCAGATGTTAATGGCACTGCTGAGAGAACCTTTGATTTGAGTTTGTTGACAAGTTCAGGGGCTGTTATTGCAACTTGTGAATGTACACAGGATGCTTCAGAATCAGATGCCACCTGGAATCTCCCGTCTTCACTGACATTTGAGGGAGGTGGCAACGGAGCGATTTTCACGATAACGGACAAAGACAACGTCGGTTGGAGACTGACTCTTCCGGACTGGTGCCTTGTCAGCGACGGGATTACCGAGGGATCCGGCGACCGCGACACCGACCTGGTAGCAAGGGCAAATGACACCGGCTCTTCAAGAACCGGCACTGTACAATTGGTAAGCACTGATGGGAATACCGTCTATGCTACTTGTACCGTAACTCAGGATTCATTTGGTGAGATCACCCTTAATCCAAATAGTATTGATATAGAGCTGGAACAATCAGGGGATATTTCTGTAAATTATAAGGATATTACACCAAGTTCTATAGGAATAAATAAGAGTGACAGTCTTAAAGAGGCCGAAGAAAATAGCTGGATATATTTGGAATTCACTAAGCCTTCGGGTGACGATCTGGCCAGTGGTAGTTTTAATCTAAATATCCAGGTCACAAGTGAAGCTGAAGCAAATCATCAATATTCCTTTAGGGTATATGGAATGGGTGGAGATGGTAATCTACATACTGCTCAGGGAACTATTGTAATATCTGGGTATGACTAGGCAGGAATTGGATTGACAAAGCTTTCCAAAAAAAAAATCTTCAAAATTAGAGACATGAGCATCAATATCAAAAATTCAGAATGATGGACGGATTCAACGCCCACATCCTCGCGGACGAGGCCTCCACGGGGAGTGTCGTGGTCGGCACGGGCATATCGGCTGCGTTGTTGTTGTTTTTCCAGCAGTCTTTCGAGCGTATGCTGCCTTACCTCATCATAGCCGCGGTGGTCATCCTGATAGACCTCGTGTTCGGCATCAGGGCCGCCAAGCGCAAGGGCGACCGCATCAGGATTAGCCGCGCCATAAGGCGCACGATAGGCAAGGCCGTGGAGTACTTCTGCTGGGTGGTGCTCGCGTCCTCGCTGGCCGTGGCCACGGGCTACACCATCATCGAGACGGGGCTGATGCTTGTCGTCATAGGCGTGGAGCTCATAAGCATAGCGCAGAACTGGTACTTCTGGAAGTTCGGCCACAAGGCGAAGGTCAAGGTTGACGCGGCGAAGGTCATAGAGGCCGTGGTCGAGGCGAGGACGGGAGCGAACATCGAGGGGGCGATAACGATAGACAAAGCGGAGGAATCCGAAAACAAAGAGGAGGTCAAGGTCGATGGCAAGGAAGATTAACTACATCATAGTGCACTGCACCGCCACACCGGAGGGCAGGTGGGTGACGAACGAGGAGATAACGAGGTGGCACAAGGCACGCGGGTTCCGCACCATCGGCTACCATTATGTCGTCTACCTTGACGGCACGGTGCACGCCGGAAGGCCGGAGAACGAGGTCGGGGCGCACTGCCAGGGGCGCAACGCGGACAGCGTGGGCGTGTGCTACGTGGGAGGTCTCGACAAGTCCGGCAAGGCCAAGGACACGAGGACGCTGGCGCAGAGGGAGGCTCTCACGAAGCTTTTGAAGGATCTGAAGGCAAGGTACCCGAACGCGGAGATAAGAGGCCACAGGGACTTCGCCAGAAAGAAATGCCCGTGCTTCGACGCTACGAGCGAGTATAAGACTCTGTAGGTTGTCCGTTTTTTAGAAAGAAATAAATATATGTCTGGAGTACGTTTTATATATTATGGCGTCAAGGCGCCAAGAGACAAAGAGCTTATATGGCTTAAACCATACGGGCGACACAAATTTAGATTATATCGCTGGGAGGCTATTGATTGGTATCCTATCAGCGGCTCTATAGATATCGAAGACGTTGAGCGATTGATACGTGAGCTTGCGCCTCAGATATTTGAGGAGCTCCTGCAGGATTTCATTACAAACGTGCTGCCGGATATAATTGACAATAGAGTTTACGACATACTCAATGAGGTTCTTGAGTCGCGAGTCACAGACATTGTGAACAAAATTCTCAACGACTGGGTAAGCAAGAATCTAAGACAGTATGTATATGGTTATATAAACGATTATCTCAAGGGTTGTCCTTGGGCTACATTGCCATTGAGCGGTGATGAGTATATGTGGATCTTCCAGGACGGACAGATACGCAAGTTAAAGATAAGTGACTTAAGTGGTTATATCAAACCAGTAGATCCAGAACCACCGACACCAGGAACAATGGGATCGTTTGATGACAGTTTCGATAATAGTTTTGATTGATATATATGGCAACAAAAACTCAGATTAAGAATTATATAAAGGATCGCGTGTACACGAACACGAGACAGGCGATCACTGGTGACGGCCTTCAGGAGACTCTCTGCAAGGTCGTAGACGACTTGGAGTTAGGGTCGTCAACTGGCGGCGTAGAGAAAAACTATGTCGATTCTCAGGATCAAATGACTCTCGAGGAAGCTAAGAAATACACTGACGCCAAGGTTGCTGGTGGCGGCGAGGCTCTGCTCACCTGGCGATATTCAACTGTGGCATCAAAGGAGGCTCCGCTCGACCCTGACAAAGCGCCAGATTTGTGGCACGCGGCTCCTCAGACCAATGATGACCATTGGGCAGCCCTTAAGGAAACAGGTGGTTCTTGGAACATATGGCCACTGACAGTACAAGACGGCACAGACGGCCGAGGGATCAAATCAAGTTTGGTCGAATATGCTCTTTCGGATCAGGGAAATAACCCTCCTTCAAGTGGATGGTCAACGACAAGCCCAGATATTGTTGAAGGCAAGTATCTTTGGTCAAGAACAACCACCACATACACAGACAATACAACATCTGTCGTTTATACTGTAACATATATTGGCAAGGATGGTAATGATGGAAAGAATGGATCTTCTGTTAACATTAAGGGATCCCTAGAGAGTATTGATGACTTGCCGACAGATCCAAAACCTAGTGAGAATGATGGTTATATAATCGGCGAGGATTTGTGGGTTTATACAGGTACAGAACTTGAAAATGACAAAAATCATAATGGGTTTACTAATGTCGGTAAGGTAAGTGTCAAGGGAGACTCCGCTTGCCTGCATATTGCTTGGGCGAACACGTTGGCTCCGGATTATGAGAACTTCACAACACAGAAGCCAAAGGGTCAACGATATCGTTATATGGGAACATATGTCGATTATTCTGAGAATCCAAGCCAGCACCCGGATAGTCAAAATCCTGAGGATTACAACTGGCAGGAGGTTATAGGCGAGCAGGGAGAATCCGTAATTGTGGCAGACCTCGACAATGAGATACAGTCAGTGGCTCTTACATATGATGGCAAAACCACAGCGGCTGCGTCATACTCTCCTGTAGCAACAATGTGGTACGGAACACACCAGTTAACACTAGACAGTCTTACGGCAGTTGTAACCAAGACTGAATTTGCAAACAATGTGATTGTTGTTCCAAACAAGGATACTGGAGTCATTTCTGTAAGCTGGGCAAAGGATGTTGAGCTCACGTCATTCAATGTGGATATTACGGTAAAAGCCACTGTAAATGATGTGCAATATGTAAAGCTTTTGTATTTCAAGGTTAATTGCGTAAAGGCAGGAGCTCCTGGCGAGGATGCTGTTTATTACGAGATTGAACCATCAACAACGAGTATTCATAAGTACAGTGATGGTTCAATTAGTGATCTAACAGTATCTTGCAAGAAAATAAAGGTAGTTGGCAAGTCCAGAGCAGAAACTACCGATGGCGTTCTTTATTACAAGATAGACACTAACAATCGTGTGGTATATACAGGGGCAATAGATACTTCACTTATAAGCCGTAAGATTAGGTTTGAATTTGAGGTCAATAACGTATTGTGGGATGCTGAGGATATATTTATTATAGAAGACAGCACTGCGCCGAAGATCGTTGACACAAAGTACTCTTTCGCAATCACAATGAACCATACAATTCCGTCAGACGATTCTTGGACCGAACCTGCGCATCTTGATGAAGCCTCCCCTATTGAGGGCCTTCCGGGACAATATTTGTGGACAAAGATTATATACACTTGGTCTGACGGAACAGTAACGTATTCGATTAGTTATGCTAGGTGTGGCACCAATGGAGCCGATGGTAAAGATGGAAAGTCAAAACCGTCTGTAATACAATATAAAGGCACTTGGACTACAGATGGTTTGTATACTGGTACCGAAACTGATAATTCTATTATTGTTGATATTGTATATTACGTGTCTGCTGGAGCCGTTGATGGAAAGTATTACATGGCCATTCAGACAAAGAAATTCGTGAACGAGTCGACGCCAGCGCCAGATACTGATGCTGGAAAGGCTTATTGGGGAGCATTCCAAGGACAGTATGCGAATATAGCAACAGGACTCCTGTTTGCTGAAAGAACAGTAATTGAGAATGCGACAATTAGAGAACTTAGAACATCTGATTCTGGAGAGAAGATTGAGACGATTGGTAATAAGATGATAATCACCAACGAACGTGATAAGATAGTCGCTGAGATTAATCCATCTAAGGATTTAAGCACAGATTCTTCTATTGAGCTCTCTAAGAAATGGAATAGAAGCTATCAGTCCACAATATTGTCTCTATCTGGAACATATTCATCAAATACATCAGCTATATCAAATGATACGACAATTACTGATCTGTCCTATACGACAGAATTCGACTCGTCTCCATATGATATATATGCGTATGTAAAGAATTTGGCGTTTTATGTTAGCGATTCGAGTTCTGGAGCGGCAAATGTTACTGGTCTTGTTGTGAATATCACAGTATTCGCGCAGAACGTATCAACAAAAGAAGAAATCACCTTGGCTAAAAAGCGTATTGCCTTTAACGATTTGACATCGGTTAACGGTACGTACTATCCAGACTCAATAAGGGCCATAGCTACAGATGGGACAAAGTCATTCTTTTTCAAAATCAGAGCATCATATACACTGTCTACGGTAAATAATCAGAGCGTGTCTTTAAGCTTCAGAATATCAACAATTTCTGGCCTAGAAGTTGGATTTGCGACAAACAGAGGTGTGCTGATTGGCAACAGCGGACTATCTGTAGGTTCAGAGCCGCTTGGAAAATATGTTAACATTAATGCTTTTGGTGAAAATCTGCTAGAAGTTGAAAGCGACACGTGTGGTATTAAGGTTGGAGACGACCTTTTAATAAAAACCAAGAATGGAGAATACTCTTTACTGAATAACCCTGTTGCCATTCAATACACTGCTACAAGGGTGTCAATAGGTTATGATAGTGACGTTGTTAATAGGCTAATGGATCTTAGCCGTGATGGTACACCAATATATATAGACGCATTCGTTTCGACATTACTGCCGTCTGTTCGAGTGCTCCTTGGTAGTATTGATAATGGATATTGGTATGGAACATCTGTAATACAAACCAGTAACAAGTCTTATCTGGTTACTGTTGGATTTAGTGGGTCAATGTCTGGCGGTAAATTCTCATCGGATCCGACAATATCGGCTCAATATGAAGAGATGATATACGAGAGTGATATAACAGCGCTGAGAACTCAAATGCAAAATCAAATCGACGCGCTGTCAAAACGTATTGATGTTCTTGAGGGGTATCACAATAATTATTAGTATAATAATATATGGATGCAGGCAGATTTAAAATCCTGAAATACAATGGTGAAGGAGTCGATCCCGGAGCTTTTGATGGCACCGGGACCGGCGATCTGCCGTTAGTTATTTCAGCAAACAAATCGAAAGATAGAAGCGTTGTCAAACAGCAGATGACGCTTCAAGGAAGTGAGGGTGAGTTACCTCAAATTATTGAATTGCAGCAGGAGTTTGTTCCGTTATTTGTGGATAATTCTTATGGCGAAAGAAGACAAGTAGTTGGTTATCACGAACCATACGATATCGAATTTTCCGGTTATAGCAATGGACAATACATACGTTATAGGTTTTCCAATAATGATAACTGGGTGTCGTACTCAAATTCGTTTGATGGATCGATAATTAACGAAGACGCTCCAGAAAACGCTCTTCAATTAAATGGCACAGAATTTTCTACTGATAAATATACTCAAACGACAGATGAATATTACTCTGGCGGCACGTCAAAATATCTTTGGGGAATGTCATTCCGTTATACCGAAGGAGATAATAATTCTTATGATGGAATGCCTAGCGTTGTGTATGGGTTTGAACCAGGATATCATTATCTGTATGTGGACGCTGCTGATGTACCATTTACAGATGATCTTACATCAGCTGATTATGTAACAACCGTTTGTGGTGTATATGTTGACACTCCTGTACCGACAGTAAATCTTCATTGGAAGAGAATCTCTGAAAACCAATTGGAGTATTGGGTGACTTCTGAAGCACATGCTGGAAGCATAGATGTTCGCGTAATGCTGAATAATCAGGTGTTTACCTGCACGCTTGTAAACGGTGCTACAACTTCTGAGAAATACACAACCAATTACACTACATCAGCGGCTGTGAATCCAGCTATTTTGAGCAGTACTGAAGAATTGATAACATTTCAGTCAACAAAGATAACTCAAGAGGCTGAAATCCCAGTAGAAAAGCTCGGTTTTCTTGGTGGAGATATTATTTATGGAAGTAGCAAAATTCAAGTGACACTCATTCCAGCTAACACTACGCAAAGAGACGTTAATTGGATAATCAAATCTGGTGAAGAATATGCGACATTAACACCAGATATTGATGACCCTACAATATGTAATGTTTCGTTCAAGGATACCGGTGGTAAGGTTACTATCATGGCAGCAAGCGCAGATAGTACAAATGCAGCGGTTTGGGGGCCGAAATATGTATATAACAGCTCTGCTGGTGATTGGGTTATTAGTGGAGCAATGATTGTGAATAATGTTAACAACACGGAAACATATTCAATTGACTGGCTTAATGGAACAAGTCCGACAGATTATACCTGGAGCCTTACTGGAAGTGCATATGCATCTATAAGCCAGGATGGTGTTCTTACAGTTAAACCTGGTGCAAACAATTCATTTGTTACAATAGAATGCACTGTTGGCTCTACGCTTAAAGAATATGTCGTTGCTGTAACGTATGTTCCGGCAGACGTAAAATTTGAGCGTGAAAATATTCATTTAAGTTGTGATTATGGAACATTTAAACTTCCATATGAATATACAGGAATAAAAAATCCTGTTGTCACGGTGGTTGGCAATATGATTCTAACTACAGATGTTGAAGACAACTCTAATGTTATTACGTTCAATTATGCTACTAATCCTGAGCAATATGCTAAGACTTCTACAATAACAGTCACAGGAACACGTACAGATGGACTCGGTGAATACTCTAAATCAACAACAATTATTCAGGATTCATTCGCCGCTTATCTTACACCATATTGGTCACTGAAAGCTCTGGAAACCATAAGAGCGGACGAGACGTCGTTAATACCAACAATAACAGACCAGAACAACATTGGATACCAAGTTGTATCTGACGATGATTGGATCACTCCTGTTGATAGTGGTACTTCTTCTCCTGTATATAGACTTGATTTTTCGCATAATACGTCATTATCAGCGAGAACTGGTGTTGTGCGCCTTGTTGACAAAAAGATGTCATATAACGTCGGTTCTGTCATTAAGGAAGACTGGGCATTTATGAGCGAGCCTAATCCAAGCAGTGGTATTCCTAATGGATCCAATTTAGGCGCGACAGATGTTGCTGGCACAAGTACATTCAATCTTTATAGGACATCTAAACTGTATTATCCGAAGTCGTCAATAAGTTCTGACACATTCTCTTATGTAAACATGTCTCCATCGAATGATTATGATGCCACATATACAGTGACAATGTTGAGTCAACCTCATGCTATTGAGGAAACAAAACATGTGATAGGTATTTATAAATCATATCCGGGAACACCTACAGATGAGAAAACAATTATTCAGAACGCCTATGAAAACAAGGAGTATTATAGTCTTAATATCAACCTAACAGATCCAATACTGGAACCGATTAATATTGATCTTCTTGATGCAAGCGGTGATGTATTACAGTCAACACGTTCGACACCAAATCTTACTGGTACAGAAAATCGGGCCTCGTTTACTAATCTTGAAGGTGGCAAGGGTTATAGCATAAGATTGAGCGCTACTGGTTTTGATACAAAAACGCAATCTGTTCCTCCACTTAACAAAGATGTCACTATGGATGTATATATGAATGCGAATAGCCATAGGCTTTACTGTTATACAACGTTCAATGCGATAACCGTAGTACAGTTGCCAAATAACCAAAAATTCTGGACTGACACATCAGAACAACCGTTTATAGCAACAGCTACGGACAGTAATCTATCTGATGTTATAAAACAGGTAAATGAATCAGTTGGTCGAGTTGAACCAATATTTGGTGTAAGTTTATTTAATGCGGAGCCACACAATCCTGAAATATATTCATTTGTTGATTTTAATCTTTCTGGCACGCAGTTTTCATGCACACTTCAGCAAATACTCGATAAGGTTTGGCCAGACAGAACTGGCTATGTTGCTGTTTGGTGTTATTTCAGAAACATAGCGACAACATAAACATAATATATATATATATATATGGTAACTAATTTTGCGACAATCACACCTGATTCCGGTTCAGGGGACGCCACGCTGAGCATAAGTGCGACTAAAAACACCGGACGAAACTCACGTACCGTAACAATATCTGCAAAGGAAACTGGTGGTACGTTAACATCAAGCAACAATCTCGAGATTAGACAGACAGGAGCTACAGAATTCATCAAGATTTCTTCTGTCGGAACGGCCGTCAAGGATGGCGGTAATGTAAATGTTGTATTTACGTCTAATTGCAGTTCATTTATTGCAAAGGTTGATATTCCGACAGGATATTCTTCACAGATTCCTGTAATAAAGAGTATCAGCGTTGATGGTTCAGCCGTTTCAATATCTGGCACAAACAATATCACAGTTACTCCTACAGGTGATCCTGGAGCTACGTCTCAATATACAGTAACAATGGTTGTAACGATTCCAGCAAATGCCGCCACGTCTGTTGTCAAGTATCCTGTAACGATAACATCAGCAACAACAGCGTCTATAAAAGACACTGGTGATATCAATCAGGCTGGAGCAGAGAAGTATCTTAAGTTTGTGAACAATCAAGGCTCAGAGATATCATTTATTATGATTGACGCCGATGGTACAGCGACAACAGCCGCAAAGGTATCTTCCAATATTCCTTGGACGCTTACAACAATTTAATCCGTTTAATAATTGGGGCGGGTTACGCTCGCCCCTTAATATAATAACTACATGAGTAATTTTTATATTAAGAGTGGTGCTACATCTGGCTCGGGAAATAGTGATGTAGTTATTAGCACGACCTCGTCAAACAAAGGAAGGGAATCTCTCAGAGGGCGGTTTAGAGTATCGTTTGATAATAAGGGATATGCGACCATTAGTCTTGAACAAAAGGGAGTCGGTGAAATCCTTAATATGTCAAGATATACACAGCATCTTGATGCAAACGAATCGATTGTGACTATTGTCGGCACGGCAAATGTCAAGAACATTGTGACGTCAATGGCTGGTAATATTCGTGTAAACGGTAGAATTTTATCTAATTGGGATGGTGTAAATTATACATTCATTAGTGGTGATCCAGGAAAGACCGCTATGTATGACTATGTAATAACAATCAATGTTGGTACTAACACATCATCTCATTCAAGAGATATAAGGATTATTTTGTCTGACGGCGATGGGATAACCAAAACGTTGAATATATCGCAGGACGGAATCGGTGGCACACCTGATCCGCCAGTTGACAAATATATATATTTTGGTAACACAACTGTTAATTTTACATCTGAAGGCGGTGTTCAAACTTCATCAGTAATGTCTAACGTCAATTGGAGGCTCAGCACATGAAAATCAGATATTACGTTTATGCGACAATTATTATTGCCATTATTGCTCTGTCTGCGGTGTCTTCAGCGTTGTATAAAAAGAATATCGCACTTAATAGGAAATTGGCTGAATCGAATAACAATATAAATGCTTACGAGCTGTTTAATTCAGAGCTAAAAGACAGTGTGCTTGTCCTTAATTATACTATTGACGCGTTGAATAATTCTGTCGACAGCATCAATCAAAAGATGAATGCTGTACGCAAGGAATTGCGAATAAAAGACAGAGAGCTCGAAAGTATCTCAAGACTCGTGATCACGTCTTCTAAAAAAGATACAATCACGCTTAGGGATACGGTGTTCTTAGAAGATATGAAGATTGACACAACTCTTACTGATAATAATTGGTATAGTCTCGCATTGAGTCTTGAATATCCTAATAAGATATCAGTTCATCCGGAATTCAATAGCGACACATACATTGTTGTATCATCGTCAAAGAGAATTGTCGGCAAACCTAAGAAGTGCTGGATCGGCAGAATGTTTCAAAAACGCCACATTGTTGTCGAGGGTAGGGTTGTAGAGAAGAACCCTTACATAAAGGTGGACGAACAAAGGTTTATTAAAATAGTTGACTGATATGAAAGAAGATATAGAGGAGCCAATTATGGACGAGCCTGTTGATTGCGATCCAGGAATGCCAAGTGACGATAAGTTCGTCAATAGAGGAAACGCAATAGTGACTTGGATTGATAAAGGACTTAAGCTGCTTAGTAAGGAATATCGATGGCTGATAATACTTAAGAATGTGGCTGTGATGGGCATCATTGCTATTCTTATATGGTTCCTTGTGTTTCCAAAGAACTTTATGAATCACTTTAATGATTTAAGCGATGCGATACATAAGGAGAAACTGCAAAGAAGTCTTGACGTTCGTGGAGATATTCAGAAAAGCCTTGATGATATTGTTAATTATACAAGTGCGAGATCCGCTACACTATTCGAGTTGCATAACACGCAAGTTGGTTTTGGTGGCATACCGTTCATATATGCCAGTCCATCAATGGAATCGCTACGACACGACATCAATTCATTTGCGAAGGACTTGAAAGACGTCAATCTCGCAATGATACGGGCGGCACAGATTTCCTATAAAAGCGGAGTGGCGCGAGGGTATGTTAAAGATTTAAGGGATGATGACAAGCTTTTATATGGACTTTTGTCAGCTCCAGGAATAACATATTATGCTATGTTTTTAGTGCCTGGAGATAAGTTGCCTATAGCGTTCCTTGTCGTAGCATATGACGAAGAACCAAACTCGTTTAACGTCGAGCAACGCACGGCTTACGCGATTGCCAAAAAATTATCAATATGAAACTTTTGTTAAAAAGAGTATTCAGGGCCGATACTTATACTGTCGGTAAATTATATATCGACGGTAAGTACTTTTCAAACACACTTGAAGACAAGGATCGCGGATTGAACCAAAAGATGCCTATCGAGCAGATCGATAAACTCAAGGTATACGGAGAGACGGCTATACCTACCGGCACATATAAAATAACGCTTGATGTTGTATCACCAAAATTCAGGTGGAACAAATATTATAGAGACTTTTGTGACGGAAAGATGCCAAGGCTTGTCAACGTTCCCGGATATAATGGAGTGCTCATTCATCCATTTAATACAGCCGAGGAATCTCTTGGCTGTATAGGAGTCGGGATAAACTCACAGAAAGGCCGTATAACGAACTCTCGCGCATATTTTGAACAATTGTATAGACTAATGCTCGAAAGCGCGTCACAGGGCCAGGAAATAACAATTACGATAATATAATATGAAAGAGTTTCTACTTTATTTATGGCAGCTTCCGCAGAATCTACTCGGGCTGTTCTGTATTATGTTTTATAAGCCAATCGTAAAATATTACTACGAGGATGATAAAGGCCATAAATTTGTTGTTTATGGTCAACGCAATACCAGCAATTCTCTCTCATTAGGCAAATATTTATTCTGCTTTTGTGATAAGAAAGGAAACATTCGTGAGACAACACTGTATCACGAATATGGACACACTTTTCAAAGCAGACATCTTGGATGGTTTTATCTACTTATTGTTGGAGCATACTCAGGTATACGTTGTTGGTTGTATACTGGTGATGGCTATCACGACCATTATCCGGAAAAGCAGGCTGACAGGTATGGTAACGTGAGATGTAAGGAGAATTCTACTATCCGTTATGTAGAAAAGAGGACGTTAACCAAACTAAGAACGTCATACTTTATTAACGATGGTAGTTAGATTCTGTGATGGTTGACTAAAAATGATTATCTTTGTTGAACAATTTTTAATTTAGGAGTTTATGGAAGGATTAAATATTGATTTCATTCAGACGCCAGAGGAGATTGATAATCTCTTTATAGGCGACAACACAGAAACTAATGGCGAACCGCCAGCTACTAACGGCGGTGAAGAAAAACACGAGGAACACAAGACCGAGGAGCCAGTCGACGTGGAGCATTTGTTTTCCAGCGACGATCCAGAGAGCGTAGGTAGTGTTGTTAAGAACGGCCAGGAGGGAACCGGACAAGGTGCCGAGACTTCTCCTAACAACGAAACAAACTTCTACTCTTCCACGCTTGACGCACTTGTGAAGGACGGTGTTCTTTCTGGCCTTAATGATGAGGATCTTGCCAAGGTGAAGACCGCAGAGGATTTCGCCGAGGCTATAAACAAGGTTGTCGAGTCTCGTTTCGATGAGTCACAGAAACGCATCAATGACGCGCTTAATGCCGGAATTGAGCCGACTGAGATTAAGAAGAACGAGTCGATAATCAGATATCTGGATAGTATAACTGAAGAGAATATAACAGCTGACGATGAGGAGGCAGATAAGCTTAGGAGCAACATCATCGCGCAGGATATGCTTAACAGGGGCTATTCAGAAGATAAGATTAAACGAGAGCTAAAAAAGTCTTTTGATGCAGGTACTGATATCGAGGACGCGAAAGAGGCTCTCGTAGCTAACAAGGAATACTATAAGAACATTTATAAAGACCTTGTTGACAAAGAACAGAAGGCTAGGAAAGAGCAGGAGGACAATAATCGTAAATCATTTGAGGAACTTAAGAAATCTATTATGAAGGATAAGGATATCTTTGGTACCCTTCCAGTGGACAAGCAGGTGAGGCAGAAGATTTATGATAATATCAGCAAGGCGTCTTATCGTGACGACAAGACCGGCCGTATGTTGACAGCAGTCCAGAAATATCAACTCGAGAACCCAAAAGAATTTATCAAGAATCTTGGTATAATTTATACCCTTACTGACGGATTCTCGAATGTTGGAAAGCTTATTCAAAGCGGCGTCAAACGTCAGATGAAGAGTAGCCTTCGTGAATTGGAGCACACATTGTCGAATACTTCAAGGAATAGTGACGGCAGTCTCAATCTTTTAAGCGGTGTCACTGACGACAATTCGCCTGAATACCTTGGAAAAGGCGGATGGCGGCTCGATGTATAGAAAAATATATTTTTAACAACATTTAATTAAACAAAACTATGGCCGGATTGCTCGGTAAATATCAGATGGTAGGCTTTTCTCATTGGAAGGGCCTTACAAAAGAAAATCACTTGGGCGCGATCTATCAGCTTGCGCCGCAGAAGGCAACCAGTGTAATGGTTCAACTGCTCGCTTATTATAGGGGAAAGAGCTGGGATACTTTCCTTAACACATTCCCAGTTCACGAGTTTGAGGATGATTCTGAGTATACGTGGGACGTTATTGGTTCCAATCGTAGAAATGTCCCTCTTGTAGAGGCGAGACTTGAAGATGGAACTCCTGTTACATCAGCATCTGGAATGGTAGGTGCGAATACCGCTCCGTTCTATCTTGTGTTCAATGAGGATTGGTTCGCTGATGGTGAATATCTTACAGGTAATCTTAACGAAATATATCAGTTCAGGGTGCTCGGTGATCCTAGGATGGAGGGAACCCAGGCTGTATATAAGGTTGAGCTTGCTGGTGGTAATATTAATGGCGTTCCCGCGGAAAGACTTCTCGCTGGCGAGAAATTCTCCGTAGAGGCTGCCTTTGTGGAAAAAGAACTTTCTCGCAAGGTTGGCGATTTGAGGTTCTCTACTCCGGTATCTATGCGTAACGAGTGGTCTACTATTCGTCTTCAGCATAAGGTTCCTGGTTCGATGCTTAACAAGAAACTTGCTGTCGGTATTCCTATCGTAAACGAGACTGCTGACGGTAAGCTTGTTCACACTACATCAAACATGTGGATGCATAATGTTGAGTGGGAGTTTGAGCAGACTTTCAGTGATTATAAGAACAACGCCATTCTGTTCGGACGTTCCAACAGAAACGCGAATGGTGAGTATCTTAACATTGGAAAGAGCGGAAACGCGATCAAGACAGGGGCCGGTCTCTTCGAGCAGATGGAGTATGGTAATACAATGTATTACAACGACACTCATTCTGTCATGAAGCTGATCCTTGATGCTCTTTATGAGCTGTCTGCCGCTAAGCTTGATTTTGGTGATCGTACTTTCGTAATCAACACCGGTGAGAAGGGTGCGCTTATTTTTAACCGTGAGGCTAAGAATACCGCTTCTGGTTGGATGCCTATGATGTCAACACAGAACCCTTCATACTTCAATAAGACCAGCGCAAACTTTGCTCCTGGTAACGCAGTGTCACTCACTGATTATCAGGTAACCGAGTGGATCGCACCGTTGGGAGTTAAGGTTAAGCTTAACGTTCTCCCTATGTATGACGATCCTGTTCGAAATAAGGTGCTGCATCCGGAGGGTGGAGTTGCACAGTCTTACAGATTTGACATTTTCTATATTGGCACATCTGATCAGCCAAATATCTTTAAGTGTCAGATTAAGGGACAGCCAGAGTATCGAGGCTATCAGTATGAACTTGCTGCCTAACGAAGTGATTCGTTAGTGAATAACCGGGTAAAATCGGTGAACTCTATTAATATTATTTTATAAACCATATATTATGGAATTATTTAAGAATATAAAAGAATTTCCTGAATACACAGTTTATTCAGATGGAAGAATATTAACTAAAGATGGAAACTTTATGTCAATTGGACGCAGAAAGTCTAATAGTGGATATATTCAAGTAAGATTGTTCAAGGATAATAAATATTACTATAGATATCTACATCGAATATTGGCCGAGGCGTTTATAGAAAATCCAAATAATTACAGAACGGTGAACCACAAAGATGGCAATAAACTTAACAATGCTTTATATAATCTTGAATGGTCTTCTGATGAGCAGCAACAACGTCATGCTTATTTAATTGGGTTGAAACATAATGGCATAAGTTTTACTGATAAAGAACTATTTAATATTTATGAAATGTTTTTTATCAAACATCTTACGCCAAAGAAAATATCAATGATTCTTGATAGGCCATTTGGAACTATAAGGAAAATTTGTTATGGCGAAAGATGTAATGATATTCGTAAAAAATTCTTAGAGAATACCGAGATAAAATAATCCTTAAAAAGATTATCATTGTAACGCGTAGTGGATGAAACTTTTAATAAAAAGAATATAATTCCACCAAGAGTATCCGGCATCTCTTTTGAGATGAAAATGTACGCTGGACTTTAGAGATAAGAAATCTAAAGATTCGCGAGATAAAAAGCTTGCGAGGTAACACAATCGGGGGCCTTCGTAATCCATTCACTGGACAGATCGGCAACCAGTTCATGTCCTTCGATGAGGATGCTGCGGTTATGCACCGTATGGCTACTCTTGGAGTATGTGTACTGGATCCTACAAGAACAATGTCAATCATTCCGTCAATCCTTTCGGAGTAATTGATTTCATAGGAAATTAAGGATAATTAATATACAACGCGGGGTGGGTTGATGCCCTCTCCGCGTTTATTTGTTTAGAAAGAAGTTTTTATGAGTAAAGTGGAAGAGAAGATTAATCTTGACATGGAGGAGATCATGTCAGATGATGTTAAACCAATAACAAAGCCAAAGCGCGTTGTTGTTAAGGATAATGATGAATCTGCCGAAGTGGCGCTGAATCGTTCTGGTAAGGAATTGATTAATTGTCTGAGACCGTCAAGAATCATTGTGCGTCTTGTTCCTAAGGAGACATGGCTTGTGAAGAATCCGAAACATGTACTTGCTGGAGGAATGTCTGAACAATCTGTTCGATATTACACAGTGCCAGTATTGAGTTCCGGTGTATTCAAGAATGTTCTTACAAACGCAGAGAAAGATTATCTCGAGTATATCATGGGATTACAGGCAAATGCCTTGAGTGTCTATAAGAGTGAGAATAACTTCTGGTCCAACTATATGGTCAGACTCACAAAACAGGATACCATTCTCGATTTGTCTGTTCCTGAGGATTACATTAAATACAAGGTTCTTCTTGCGAACACGAGTACGATTGCTCCTTCGCTTGAAGTTTTGCGGGATATGCCAAAGGCTACATATCAATATGTACTTATCGAAGATGGCGCCGAGGAGAAAATGGCGGTCAAGAAAGTCGACGTTGCCCTTGAGTGTTTTGAGCTTTATGGTGCAATCAAGAATGAGCATGATAAGCTTCGTATCATTGTCGAGATACTTGACGGAAGACAGACCGCCCAGAACGTCAAAATGGATTATCTGCAAAACAGGGTTTATGAGCTTATCAACAGGGATCCTAAGATGTTCCTTAGCGTAATTAAGGATCCAATGCTTGATACGAAGGTTCTTATAAAGAAAGGTGTCGAGCGTGGACACATCATCAAGAGGGGCAATTATTATTATCTTAAGGACGGCAATCTTCCACTTTGCGGAGTGAACGAGGAACCTACGTTCTCTGTGGCGTGCAGGTTCCTTAATCTGCCGAAAAACTCGGAAATGCTTCTTTCGCTACAGGCTAAAACAAAAGATTAATATATGACATCTGAGGAATGGTCAAGGGAATTTGATATTCTCTGGAACAACATCACATCAAATCAGGCTCCTTCTCTTAATGACTACGAGAAGAGCGTGTTCTGCACAGAGGCTCTGGAAAACCAGATTATCTCAATCTATCGTGGGAGTGTCGAGGGAATGGCCTTTGAATCATCCGAAGAATTGACAAGCTATCTCTCACGCCTTGTCAAGACGCATGAATTCTCGCGGGCTGACGGTGAGCTTCCTGATATGCCGGCAACAAATTATTTTATTTGCACGGATTTCAGGCTACCGGACGACCTGTGGTTCATTGTGTACGAGACTGCTAATGTCGCTTCAGGAGACGGATCTTCCTGTTGGCCCAGTGGCCGTGAGGTCGATGTTGTCCCGGTGACGCATGACACACTTCGTAAGACGTTTAAGAATCCATTCAGATTTCCTAACAGGTCAAGGGTTCTTCGTGTCACGAAAGGCGAGAATGACAGGGTTTCAGAGCTTATTAGCGATGGAGACGTACAATCATACGTTGTGAGATATTTAAGGCGTCCTAAACCGATTATATTGGGAAATATCAGTGAGTACGGGCTTACCGTGAATGGTTATGACGAGACCGTCGGTTGGTACGATCCAAAGAACCCATGTGAACTTGGCGACAACGCTCAGCGTGCAATCTTGATGACTGCCGTGCAGTTGGCGAAGAATACATGGGCAAATACGGTGACGGCGTCAAAATAATAAACAATTTAATAAACATTTTCTAAAATGGCTAATTTTAGTGTAAATCAGGCGCGCCAGCTTTATGTAGTTACGGCTAAGGGCGCCAGTGCAGCTGCTGTTAAGAAGGGTGCGGCCGCAGGAACCACATTCATCCCGTCTGCTCTCAGCGGCACTTCATTTTATGTAACTCATGTAGGAGCTTCTGGCGAACCTATGAGGTCTGATCTTATCGATTGCGGTAAGGCTGTGTCTGTATCTTTTAGGTCAGCTGCCAAGACAGCGCCAAAGGTAAATAAGTACACTCTTACTATCAGTGATGATGTTCTTGATCCAGATGGAAACGTTCCAGCCGGCTATTCATATATCGTAAGGTTCACTTATTTCCAGTTTGTTGGAATGTCTGATGCCGAGCAGATTGTAAAACACGCCGATGTTTATGTTAAGAAGGCTATGGCTAAGGCTGATTTTTATACTGCCCTCAAGAACGCGATCGTCAAGGCATTCAGGAAGGAGAATTCAATCACTCCTATCATAAAGGTTGACGATGACACTACTAATGGTGTTGTTGTTACAGAATGTATGCAGCCTTGGCATCTTGGGAAGATGCAGCAGGAGGTTCTTCACTTCGTCGTGTCAGGTGTTCCGGTATTTATCGATGGGCTTCGTTATGACTGGATTGTTGTAAGCGAACCTACCGTTGTTGACGCTACAGACCCAATTACAGGCGCTGTTCTCAGCAATGCCCGTGACATCGCTGACCTTGAGTACTTCACTCACGGCGAGCGTGGCGACATCTATCGTCTTGTTGGTTGGCCGAACAATATTGATACCAAGTATCTCGTGGATTCCAATCTTGCCGCCGGTTATGATACTATTGACGTTCAGTATTACTGGAACGGCGATAATGAGGACATTCAGCACTCAGCAAAGACGCTCACACTTGTGGCTCCTGCCGGTGTACTCAAGAATACTGACGCCAGTGCTATCGCCAAGGTTCTTGGCCTCACCGTTTATTTCAATGACGGTGTCAAGACTAACGTGGCCTAATATATATTTAACCGAAGGGACGTCACAAGCGTCCCTTTTTTATTAACAAGTCGATATGGAGATTAAATTCAATAAACTCAAGATAAGCGATGATAGACTAAGCCTCGATATAGATGTCGACTTGGTTAATGGTTCAGGCGAGTCTTATGTCATCAAGAGCATAACGATTGACGACCAGTCAACATATAAAGGGAATCGCGACAACAAACCGTCAAATAAACCATTGTTTCATATCGAGGTCGGCTCGAATTCATATAAAGCCACTCTTTATAAGGAAGACATGCTCTCAGGCGCGTCAAAACTTTCGCACATTGCCACACAGGGAGATTACTATGGGTGGAATTCATCAAATAAGGATTACGCAATAGAAGTAACCAAAGACACGTCAAACAAGATTTGTGATGATAGGGCTGATTTTGATTGCACTCCTTGCAAAAGCGGCATGACGCTTGGCACGTTTGCAAACAGCATGCTCGTTGTTTACGTCGAGTATGGCAAGACGGACGGTACATCAACCAGCGGTGATACATGGAAAGCCTCTATTGATGATATTCCTGTAAGTAATCCTTCTGACACTAGCGATATCAGGCTTTCCGTTGTTGGCCAGTCAAGCAAGTTCGCTATATTTGACGCCAATGGTGGCGAGCACACGATTCATATAGAAGCTATAGGCAGTGATGACTCGCCTTCGGTTAGCGAAGGATATGTTGTCGGAGTTACGATTGACTGGAAGGGATTTTACGACATTTCCATGTCATATATCAAACAAATGCTGTGCGCGGATTGTAATAATGTTCCTTATATTCCGTTTATGGACTATATTCTCAAGAGTGACGCTATCAAGTTCGCCATTGAATGTGGTGATTTGAATATGGCGATTGATCTCTGGAAAAGGACATTCGTGAACAGCAAACCTAGAATAGCGACGTGTAATTGCAAATGATATGTGGGCTATGAATGGTTATAAGGGAGACCTGCTTGAGTATTTCAGAACCCTCAGGCATGTCGGTGTATATAGGAACGATATCATGAGGAACGCGCTCGTAGAGCGGTTCGTAGCTTATCTTCTTGATGGCGATTTTGATCAATGGATCGACGATGATGATTATTATGCGTTGACAATGCTGTTCTCAAAAGTATCTTCGGTATGTCCATCTGGTGATCGACACAAGATCGAAATTGTTGCATTACATAATAAATAGGTTAATTAACTTGTCGCATTGATGGATTTTCACTATCTTTGCGACAAGTTTTTTTTATTTATAACACTATGTCGACATATAGAGAAGTTGTATACATGTGTCTGGATTTACTTAAGGTGAATTCAGACGACAGTTATTTCACGGAAGACCACGTGATATATCTGCTTAATAAATTCAGGTCTCTTGTCCTTAAGCAAAAGTACGAGAAAGAGCTCGATCAGAATGTGGTCAATGACGATAATTACCAGACTGTCATATTAGATATGGATGTGACTACATCAATAAACGGTATAAATTGTACAGATGTACACTATCTTAGGAGTTTACAGGAAATACCACCTACACTTGAGATAGGAACTCAATATGTGTTCGCCGAGGATTTCTTTGAGCACGAGATAACATGTGTGTCAATGAGGCGGTTTAAGTACGCTTGTGGAAATAAATATCTCAAGAATATGATGTACGCCACCATAGGGCCAGACCAACATCTATATATCAAGTCAGCGAATCCACAGTTCGTTTATCTCAACAGGATTAATTTCCGTGGAGTGTTTGATAACGCTGAAGAGGCGGATAAACTTGCTGGAAATTGTGTTGAGTGCGATATTCTTGATAGACCATTCCCAATGGAGGAACGTCTGATTCAGCTTGTAGTGGATTATACTGTTAAGACCATGGCACAATCCGTTTACGCCCCTAAGGACGATAAAAACAACGCGGATGATGATTTATCGGGATTAAGTGTAAAACGCGCCGAGAGCGCCTCTAAATAGTCTTTAAATGGAAGATACGTTTGAAAAGTACAGCGCAAAGACAAGGCGCGCAACGCAGAAGCAATTCTCTGTGTCAAATTCGCATGGTTCGTTTGAGTTCTATAATTATATAGCGCACAACAAACTCAACAAGTTCAAGCAGGATAGGGGAAGAACAATGCGTACAATAAGGAATGTTGGCAACTATATACGTGATTATGTTGCCGCTGGCAAGGAAATCATCCTTCCTCATGGGCTTGGTAGTCTTATATTAAAGGCAACTGATTCCGCTGTGTTGTCACAAGACGGAGAGGTCAAGATAAGGTCGGCAGTGAATTGGTATGAGACACTAAAGTTGTGGTTTGAGGACGACGAGGCCAGGGAGAACAAGGTATTGGTAAAATACACTTCGCCAAAGACATTTATTCCTATGTGGGAAAAGAACAGACTATATAAGAACGTGTCGTTCTATAAGTTCTATTTCAACAGAATACTCAAGGCGAAAATCAAAGATAACATTAAGAACGGTGTCGTCTGTGACGCGCCATTAAGATATCAAAGCGATGGAAGATAAGACTATCAGCATAAAGGAGTTGATGGACGAGCTGTACTTGCACCCTATGTTGCAATCTATTCCGCTTGAGACCGTTGTCCATCATGTAGTTAATTTCATGAGAATACTTGGATGTCCATCCATATTTACACAAAAAGTGGAAGTACTGGATATTTGTAAGTACAGAGCGGCGTTGCCTTGTGATTATGTAAGCATGATTGCCGTGCGTGACGCGGATAACACTGGAATGGCTTATAGATATACAACAGATGTATTTCATATGAGTGATCAAAATAGACCTTTGATTGACTTGACGTATAAGATTCAAGGTGGAGTAATATATACATCTATCGAGAAAGGTAGGGTTGAGATTGTTTATAACGCTATAGCTGTTGACAGTGAGGGATTTCCGCTGTTGCCGGATAACCCAACGTTTCTCAGGGCGCTGAAGGACTATATAAAAGTAAACTATTTCACAATATTGTTTGATCTTGGAAAAATAAACATAAGTGTTCTTAATCAGGCCAAGCAGGATTACGCGTGGTCTGTAGGTAGTGCGGAGTCCGAGTCTAACAGGATGTCTCTTGATAAGGCAGAGTCATTCTTTAATCAATGGAGCACATTGCTATTAAGGCATACTCAGCATAACTCTGGATTTATACGCAACGGTAATAAGGAATACTTTAAACGATAACATATGCTCAACAAGGTAGAACAGTTTCTCAATATGGGCATGAACAGGGACTTGTCCATCAGTAAGGCGGAGAATAAGTTCGCCTTTGAGAATTTTAATATCCGTATTACGGAGAACGAAAAAAACTCCCTGTTGTCTGTTACAAACGAGAAGGGTAATCGTCGTATTGGTGATTTCTATATTCCTGGTTGCGTTCTAGGTTATTGCGTAGTCAATAAATACGCCGTGATATTTGCGACCGAAGGTGATGGGTTTGATCACATTTATAGAATAGATTATCTAAGTAAAGATCAATTCAGGCGAGTTACAATATTTAATGGCAATCTTAATTTCTCTAAAGACAGAGGAATCGAGACTCTCGGTGTTTACGAGAAAGATGATGTTGTAAAAGTTTACTGGCTTGATGGTGTAAATCAGCCGAGAGTTGTTAATATCGCAGGAGAACCTGATGTTAAGAATGACGAGTTTGTATTGCCTACAACTTACGGTGGTAAGAAAACGCAGTTCGATTTTGTCAGAGAAATTGAGTTTGCGGACTCGTGTAGGATTACAAAAGATTATGATATACATGGACAATGGCCTTCAGGTGTGATTCAATATTTCTTTACATACAGCAAACGATACGGACAGGAATCATCAATCTTTTGGTCTTCACAGTTGTTTCAATTATCACATGAGGATCGTGGCGCAAGCGAAAACGATCTTGTTAATTGTGGTTTTCGTATTGGCATAACATATCCAGACCCGTCATTTGACTTTGTGAATATTTACAGGGTTATTCGTACCAGCGTTAATGGAACAGCTCAGGCAAAGTTTGTAGCACAAATTGAGATAGTTAAATCATCTGGTTCGTCTGTATCGTCGGCTCAGCCAATTGATTATATTGATGACAATACAAAAGGATCTACCATAGAACCGTCTGAGTTACTATATAAAGGAGGCGAGAATGTAACTGCATCAACGATGGCACAAAAAGATAACACTCTATTTCTTGGTGATATAACGATCAACAGGGTGTTATTATCGAAAGATGCTCGTGAAAAGATACGTTCCGCTATTACGGTTGGCAAATCAATGAGAAAGATTGATAAACCGGATAATGAGATTACGGGCCTGTTTCCGTTTAACCCGCATACCAAAGGATCGAATAATGCCTATTTCAAAGGTGGTAACTGGTATAGACTTGGTATTCAATTTCAGGATATCTACGGCAAATGGAGCGATCCTGTGTGGGTTGGTGATTATAAGATGATGACAACCGACGGAAAGCTTGACAACAACGGCAAAGACGAGCCGCATCCGATTAATGAATTTACAGTACCGACATTTTATTATTCACTCAATCCAGAGAACCTACGAGGTATAACTGTGATGGATACCGGCAAGAAAGTATCTTTTCTTGAGGGATACAAGAGATGTCGTGCGGTCGTTGTATATCCAAGCGAATCGCAGCGAAATGTCGCTTGGCAAGGAATAGTTTGTCCAACCGTTGCTCAGATGAATGAGAGGCTTAATAATCAACCGTATGCAAGATCGTCATGGTTCTTTAGGGCGGAAGGTGACGATATTGAATATAAGCACGCAAGAATGCTTAGGCCAAACGGCGTTGATTCTTCAGAGATATCATCACAGGACAACTGTGTCATTAAGGAAGATTCTGAAGGCGTTGAGTATAGATATTATTTTTCTATGCCAACAAATGAGGTAAGCGCCGAAAACAATGATTCATTCTTTGTCGACAGGAATACCGTGACATTGAATAGTCCGGACATTAACGAGACCGATAAATCCTCGACGAATTTTGATTTCGCGATTGTTGGTAGAGCGCCGTTGGTAACGTCTTCTGGCAAGTATATTATAGAAGCCGACACACAGTCTATTGTTGGCGGAAATGTTGGCACTGTTAACGATTCTGTTATAAATACCGAGGCTAGCGGAATTATGACAAGAATTGCCGGTTGGGCAGATGTCCCTATTAGCAAAAACGATGGCACGATATTATGGGATACTATTTATACAAAGAAAGGCGCCAGACTTAGATTCGCTGTATATCCTTGGCAACGCTCTGGTTCTTTATCGAATGCTTACAGGTACCCAGATAGTACAGTACTATACTCTCAGCTTAAGCATAAGCTCCTAAGCAATATCAGATATTCAAATGAAACATTGTATGATATTTATTGGGGAAAAGGACGCGGTGAAGGATATAAGGGAATAACAAATTGCAAGATTTATGATAAGGACGATATTTCGACGGAATATTTGTTTCTTGACAGACCGGAAAATCCAGACGATAAGATAAAGCAATTTGTCAATAGGGCATATACAGGATCATGCAATACGACTGTATCTCCTTCTGGCCGATCAACTTATATATATACAACTGGTGGAATATATCCAAACGGAGAACTTGTAAAGCCGTCGTTAAGTTTTTCTGAAGGAGAATTTACCGCAATACTTCCATCAACTGCGTTCTTATATCCATTAAAAAATTATGATGTAAATCAATTTATCGGCGGAATGGTGATCCCTGATAATCTAGTATATTCAGATGAAGACAGAGATACCGATATATTTAAGGCAAAGAATGGAACTCTTGTAACAAATTCTCCTGTCCAGATAAAATATAAGTCAACAACGCATGCAGTATTTTCATTCAACAACGAGTCGTCTGAATATTCAACAAACTTACCTCATCTTCTCGAGGAAGATGTTGATCTAATGGCGTCAGATAACGATTTGTTTTGGGTTAAATACAAAATAGCGAAAGATGTCGGAGCGGTTGAACCAACGAACGAAAAAGTTGTTATGCCATCAGATTTTGACAGAATGCTTAAGTTCTTCAAAGGTGATAAAACGTCAACTGGTAATTGGGCTAGCGGATGCCTGTTTTTCGTGACAAGTGGTTTGCGTATAGGCTTTGATTATTTAAATAATGTACTGCTCAGAGTCGTTGGATATGTCAGAGACAGACAGAATATGTTAGAAAATGCGTTGGATCCATCACAATATGATTTTGCATGGTATGGCTCTGATAACGAGACGTGCTATTTCCAAGTTGTTCCTGAAACTCAGTATGACAATCTCATAAAAATAAATGAGCTTAGAGAATATGTTGGTACATATAAATTCGTAAAAAGCGGTGACATTAAAGTAGTGACAAGCACGATTACAGGACAGGCTAAACAGGTTCTTGTATCGCAAGGCAGTCTTGTTAAGATCGCAGATGCTGGAGAAGATATTCATCATAATATAATAAAAACCGATAGCCTTGGTGTGGCTCATGACACTAGGTCTCAATTGATAATTGGAGAGATCTATAGAAATACAGACGCATCTGTGTTTGCTGATATAAATAACGAGGAGGCCGCATCTCAAGAGACTTGGAGTGTCGCCAGCGAATCGATGAATATCAGTGATCTTTCTTGGAAGAGTCTTGTGCTTAACGATGGTGACACATATTATCAACGTTGGGATTGTCTGAAAACATATCCATACACAGAGGAAGATACAAACAGCGTTGTTGAGGTAGCCTCGGTGATGATTGAGAGTTATAAAAACCTTGACGGACGTTACGATAACAACCGTGGAGCGACGTTTGGCACGTATCTCAGGCCGACAAACATGAATCTTTTTAATGATGTGTATGATCAAAAGAATAATTTCTTTTCGTTTCATTCACTACCGTTATCAAGATATAGTACAAACAGGTTTGTCAACCAATTCATGGCATCACTGACAAAGAGTTATGGAGAATTGACTGACTCATGGACAAGCCTTACAGCAGCGTCTACATTTGATGTTGATAGCACTAAAGGTAAGATTAACGCTATTCGCAAGTTTAACGACACGCTGTATGGTTTTCAGGACGAAGCTATCTTCCAGATATTATTCAACCCGATGACACAGATAGCTACAACGTCTGGCCAACCAATCGAGATAACCAACTCAGGCAAAGTTAACGGCGTCCGTTATATGACCGGCAACCAAGGCTGTATCAATAAATGGTCTATCAAGGAAACTCCAATGGGTCTGTATTTCGTTGATGATCTGAACGCCTCTATCAATGTTATGGGAGGGAATGGAATCAAATCAATCTCCTCACAAAACGGCTTCGCTAAATGGATGCTTGATAATCGTGGCACGGAAGAGTGGCGACCTGGTGACTTTAATAACGAGATAACACATTACGACCGGAATAAGGACGATGTGTATTTCACATTTAAGAACACGTCTCTTGTATGGTCTGAAAAGCTCGGGCAATTTACTTCATTCATGTCTTATGAGAGCGTTCCTGCAATGTTTAATATCGTCGATGATTTCATCTCTATAAAGAGTGATATGATGTGGCTACAGAACTCAGGGAATTATAATTATTTCTATGGGGAATATAAGCCATATTATATTGAATACAGGATTAATCCAGACGCGATGCTAGACAAGACATTCAATAATATTGAGTATCTCGCGAGCATGACAGATATGTCTAAATATAACGCAAATAAACCAGCTGAGAGCGATGTTCGCGAGTCGTTTGATAGATTATCCGTATGGAACGACTATCAGCGTGGAGAGGCTGATTTAACGCGTCGTGAGATGCCACCATTCGACTTACAGCGTAAGTTCAGAATATGGCGGGCAAATATACCAAGGGATATGAATGATCCACATAAGTTGAATAGGATAAGAAGTCCTTGGATTCATCTTAGACTAACCAAAGACAAGGTGTCTGACAAAAATCCATATATAATGGAGTTTCACAATCTCCTTGTGAGATATTCTGAGTAATTAAAGTTTAATAGCCTGCAACCCCGATAGTTGTGGGCTATTATTGTTTACATAAGTATCTGTGATAATACAATAATTTTAATTATCTTTGCGGCTATGTTAACATAAATCATGCATGTTTATGAAAGATACAGTTTTAATTTTAGACCCGATAGATGGGTTTATATCAAAGCGTAGAGTTTTGCCGACAAAACGCAGGAAGAATTATTTCCCGAGTGGAGGTGACTTACTTTCGCAAATCGATTCGTCGGTTATTGACAACGCTTTTCAAGAATCTTTTTCTGATCAAATTAACAATATTGGTGGTGGACTTGCCGGTGACAACACCGGCGTGCAGGGAGCTGGTAGTCCACAAAGCCAGATAGACAAGCAAAAACTTGCTTCTGGTATTCAGAAAGGGGTAGGTGTTGCGCAGGGTGTTATGAACCTTGGCCTTGATGTCCTGAACGACCAGAACTCACTTGACGACTCAGGATATATTAATACCAGACAGCAGTATGAGAGTATGCCGATTAATACTGGTAGTCGCGAGGCTCTTATCAATAATATCGTAAATACTACTCAGCTAAATTCTGGTATAAAAGGTAGCGATATTGACAAAACAACAGGTGGACAGGCAGCCCTTGGTATCGGCTCAGCAATGGCGAGCGGTGCCGCTGCCGGTAGCGTATTTGGCCCATGGGGTGCCGCAATCGGTGCAGCCGCAGCTGGTCTTACCAAAGGAGCATCACTATTATTTAAGCGTAAGAAGGCTAAAAAGATGGCGTCAAAACAGAACGAGGAGAATCTTAGAGCAAATGAAGCAATCTCTGATTTTCAACAGAGAGCACTGAACGCACAGGATAATAAGGACTTCACTAATTATATGATTAACTTTAGCGGCGGTAGCGACTCTGTTCTCGCGGCGTTTGGTGGACAACTGCATACAAATGGCGCCGACTTCTCAAACGGCGCGTCTGTCATAGAGGCAGGTAATTCACACGAGGAAAACCCTAATGGTGGTGTGCAAATTGGTGTCGATGGGCAAGGAACGCCAAATCTTGTCGAGGAAGGCGAGGTTATATATGATAATTACGTTTTCAGCAATCGTCTTAAAGCAAGTGATGTGGTTTTGGGATATGTCAACCTTCCGTTAAAATATAGAGATACACCTTTCTCTGATATAGCAAAGAAGTTGCTTAAGCCGTCAGAGGAACAAATTAATGACCCTATAGAAACAAGAACGCTTAAAGCCAATATGAATAAGCTTCGGTTGGCTCAGGAAACACTTAAACGAGAGATGCAGAACGATAATAACGGAAACATGTTCGCTACAGGCGGCGACACAAAACGTAGAAAAAATCCTTACTCGGTATACGTAATTGGTACCAATGTAATTATTGGAAGCGATGGTCAACTGACGGAGGCGGCAAGGAAAGCTATTGAGAACGGTGATTATTCAGATTTCATCGACGAAAAAGCTATGCAGGCCAGGATTAACGCGATGTCACCTGGGGCAGGTAACCTTGATGAAATGAAGCGCAGAGCCGCTGAGTATATTAAGAACGACACCGATCTTAACAACAGAATCAAGGCGGCTCAATATCTGCAATCAAAAGGCATCAGATTATTGCCGTCAGGAAGACCTTTTGACAGTGTTCCTGAAGATATATATAAAACGTATAGTGATATAGCAGCTGGTAAAGATGTACAACAGGCTAGTAATCAACAACGCGTAATTGGTGGAAAAACACCAGTCGATGAAGGTGAAATGGTTGGACCGCCAAAACCGACATCACAGAAAAGAGCGCGACGAATCGTACAAGAAAACACGCAGAAACCAGTTGCGGGAAAACCTGCGATAACAACGAAAGATCTCGCCGAAGGTCGTGGTGACAACTATCATAAACCGCTTAGCGCGGACACTATTCAGTATAATAGAGATGTTGACGAAGCCACTGTTAGGGAATATGAGAAGACCGGTGACTATGCGAACTTTATCAATTACATCAAGACAAAAGCTACTGACGACGAGATTAACGACTGGATTAAAACACTAGAGAGCGGTAAGTTTGGCGATCTTAACGATAAGAATGGAAAGCCATATAAGATTAAGGGTAAAGACGATCTTGTTAGGTTAATGACCGATGGTAAGTTTGGACCGATACACCACTTTGCGTATAGCGCGTCAAGAGCCAAAGCCACAGAAGACCAAACTCCACAGGAGTCAAAAGAAAGGGTTATCGACGAGGTCGCAAACAAGTCTGGAGCAACAAGACCTGACGCTCAGAAACAAGTCGATGACTATATTAAGGCGAATCCGGATGTTCAAGTCTCCGATGCTCCATGGAAAAACCTGCCAACGGGCTTAAGGTATGCTCCAATTGGATCATCTCTTGCCGGTTTGGCTATGAATTCAAAGGATTATTCTGATGTAGATAGATTCGCAGAGCAAACAGCGAGACCTAATAGCATCAGATATTCTCCAATCGCAGGATATATCTCGCCTGACTACGTATCTCCATTTGAGATGAGTGCACCTATTGTTGAGCAAATTGGAGCGACTAGAAGGGCTATTTCAAATGCTTCGGCTGGTAATAGGGCACAAGCATTAGCCGCTCTTGCAAATGCTGATAAGCTTGGTATAGAGCAGCTTGGTAAGGCGTATCTTCAAGGAAAGGCATATAACTCAGCGCAGAAAAAGCAGGCTGCCGAGTTTAACAGGGCGACAGATATGTTTAACGCGCAGAATGATATGCAGGCGCAGAGTATGAACATGTACCTCAATAACTATTATCTCAATAGAGCTCAGCAAATGCTTGGTGCAAGACAGGCGATAGACGCTGCATATAACGCGGCCAGGAGTGCTAATCTTAACTCATTAACACAAAGCCTTGCGAATATTGGAAAACAGAACGCTTATCTAAACATGATGGCAAGCAACAAGGCTCTTGGATATAGGATGTTGCCAGACGGTTCTATTGAATATAAGTCTGTTCCAGATGCTATTGTTGACACCCAGAAGGGTAAAGCACCTAATGTTAATGTTACAGTAAACAATCCTGCGGTTCCTTCTGTACAATCAGCTCCGACATCAGTCAACGTCAGACAAAATAGGTTTGATGACGGTATATATGTTGACCCGTCAGCAATGGGACGGCAGAATAATCAGCAAGCAACAGATAGCGGTTTAATGCTTGAAGCTATGGCTGGTCACAATATCGAGCCAGTATATGACGATAGTGGTGAAGTTGTTGGTGTTGTTCCTGTTGAGAAAGCACCTATTGTAAATAAATTTGGCGGCTATACAAACCGTCGCAGAAGACTTTGTTAATTATGGCTAACAGTAACTTTATAACAAATCAAACGGTGTTTGAGCCGTTTACATATGATGAGATATACAAGCCTTTGCATGAGTCCACGGCGGTTCATAATCAAATAGCCGACGCTTATGCTGAACTTGATGCCAAGGCTAGTGTGTGGGAGAACATGGCTAACAAAGCCACAGACGTAAAGACATATAATCAATATATGAAATACGCCAACGACTTGCGTAGAAATGTGAATGAGTTGGCTGCACATGGATTAAACACAAACTCACGTAATGCTTTCAGACAGATGTTCAGGCGTTACCAGCAAGAAATAACGCCTATAGAGAATGCTTATAAGACACGCGCCGAACAAGCTAAGCAGCAAATGGATTGGCACGCCAAAGACCCGACTGTGATGTTTAATTTCGACGCAGCGTCAATGTCTCTCGATGATTATCTCGCTAATCCTCAGATGCAATATCAGGCAATATCAGGCCAAGCGTTGACACAGCGTGTAGGAAATGCAGTAGCTAATCTCAAAAACCAATTGCGTAACGTAACAGGTTGGGCACATACTACCGAGGGACAATTGCTTGAGCGGATCGAGCAATATGGCCTCACACAAGAGGATATAAATCTCATAAGAAGCAATCCTTCGGCGTATCCTGCTATAACAAAGCTTATTAGTGACGTAGTATCATCTTCCGGCGTTGGACAATGGACTGACAGGGATGGCAACGTTCGTGAGGATAGCATCAACCAGGCATTAAATTATGCTTACGAGGGATTGTGGCATGGCATCGGTCAGTCAAAACAGGTAGCGCAAAGAGATGCTGGCTACATCACCCCATATCAGAGATGGCAAATGTCCAGGCAAGCCGAGAACGATAAATTCAATAATCTCCTTAAACTTAAGAAAGCTGGACTCATCAACGCTGATGGCACTCCTAAAACCGAAGATGATATACGCAACGGTTTGTATCTTCCTGTTCCTGGCAATGCTGATCCGAAAGCAGAGAAAGCTCGTAGAAAGCAGCTTAATAAAGACCTTGATAAAATACAAAAAGTCATAAATAATACTGCTTCAGATGACGATGTTGTTGACGTTGAGAATCTTATGAATAAGTATAATATCTCAAATCTTGACGAGTTGTCTGATTTTATAACAAGAGAATATAATACTGTTCACACGTCAGAGATGTATCAAGCCAATTTCCAAAACAGCCAATATGTTAATGATGTTATTCTTGGAAGAGTTCTTGGAACGTCTCCAGCAGGAGCAAAGGCTGGCGATAATAAGGCCGCCAAGCGTGCTCTTGAAGGAATGTTTATGAAATCAAACGGCAAATCTCTCGGTAAAGACGAGGCAGAGAATGCTCTTAAGGCGTTCGAGGATGGATTGATTTGCATCGATAGTCGCACAGGTAGACTTTGCATAAAGAGTAACGATTACGGCACATACTATTTCTCAGACGCTGCCGCACAGAACGCTCTTTATGGAGAGATTGATCCAGCCACTGGAATGTCTTTGTATGATCTTCTTCAGGAGATAGCAGAGCGCGTGGCCGCAAAGGATGTTTCAAAGAATCCTCAGGATAAGATGGCACAGTTTCAAGCTATTCAGGATAATGTGGCGACAATATTCTCCGCGTTATTAAATATTAATAATGGTGGTATCCCTGGTGTTCCTGCCACATCGTCGAAGAGTAGGACAAGAAATACTGAGTTTGATTTAGAAGGTGTGCCGGTGCAGGCGTCGTATCCGGGACCAGACGGTTCGTATGATATGTATGACAGTAATGGTGAATATATGGAGTAGAAGTTATGGCACAGAATACAGGAGACATAAATAATCAGTTTAATTATGAGGATCCTACGCTGACGAATCCTGAGGGCTTAGGCTCTCTGGTCAAAAGCGAGGAGCAGATGAGGCGAGACGAGCTTGTAAATCTTGCCGCTACGAGGAACGCCTATCGTAATGCAAGACCAAATATTGTTAACGCCATGCAAGAGGCCGATTATATGCGTAACATGGATTATACACGTGGTGACGTATATATACCTGACGCTGATTATGGTAAGCGTAATGTTGACAAGAAGATAACTGATTTTGGTAATATAGCTAATCTTGAGAATGCTCGTGGAGAAGCGCAGTCAGCATTTGCACAGGTTACAAATGGTATTCTTAAAGGTACAGTTCTTGCCGGCACTACATTTGCCGATGGTGTTATGGGTTCGTTTATCGGCCTTATGAACATCGTGAATGATGCTGCTAGCGGTGACATTAATAGTGGTGGAGACGCGTTGTATTCGTTTCTTGACAACCCGTTTAGCCGTTATATGCAAAAGATTAACGACTGGTCCGAAAAGGCGTTTCCAAATTTCTATACAGACGAGGAACGCAGTAAGACTTGGGGCACCGATGTGTTCTCGGCTAATTTCTTGGGTGATCATTTGATAAAGAATCTTGGCTTCATGATTGGAGCGGCTTATTCAGGTCGTGTCAATGCTGGTATGCTATCAAAGGCTGTCGGTCTCAATAAGGTAAGAAATGCTTACAGAGGGCTTAACATCGTGACAAAAGATGGCAAGAAACTTTTAGAGGCATCAAAGATATATGAGGCTTATAAGAAAGGCAATGCTTATATTGACGGTGTTCTTATAGGTGATCATCTCGCCAATATAGCAAAGAAAACCAAGAACATTGAGTGGGGTTTGCAAATGTTTGGTGCAATCACATCCGCTATGGGAGAGGGTCGTATCGAAGCCATTCAGAATACAGAGGATTGGTACACCCGTGAGAGAGGAATGATTGAGGAGCGTACTAAGCAGGCCGAGAAGAATCTCACAAATGAGGTGATGTCAGAGCAGAATGATGACGGTTCATATAAGTTCTCAAGATTGATTTACGATAGAGAGACTGGCAGCGCGAAAAGACAACTTACAGAAGATGGTTTTCAGGAAGTTCAGCGTAGACTTGGTATACTTAAGGCTGAGTATGAGGGCGCTCTTGATCAAATAGGAAAAAGTCGCGCATCGATGGCGAATTCTATATTCGGCATGAACGTGCTTTTACTGTCAGCAACCAATCTGTGGTCGTATGGCAGATTCCTCTCAGGTGGCTTCAAGACCGGAACCAAATATACAAAGATGGTTTCTGACGAGTCAAGAAACCTTGTGTCAGACGCTATAAGGACTGGCGGTAAGATTACCGAGGATATCGCTATGGCAAATATGAGGCCGTTCAAGAAAAGTATTCTCAAAGCAGCCAGTGTGCCGATTGTTGAGGGCCCTTGGGAGGAAATGATGCAGCAATCCATAGCTACCGGTATGGGTAATCGTGAGGTGTCAAGACTAAATGCATATTATGGTTATCAATTTGACGACGCGGCTGAGGCAGAAGCAGTCAACTGGCTTAACTCATTTCTTGGTGGAATCGCTCAAACATATACCGATCCAAAACAATGGGAGCAGGGATTTGTCGGTGCGATATCGTCACTTGCTGGTGTACCTAGCTTCCACGCGAGAGTTAACGAGGCTGGCAAGAAAAAACTTGGCGTAAGCTTCAACGGTGAGTTTTGGGATAGCATTAAGGATGCCAGAGAGTATCGTGAACAAGCGCAAAACACTGCCGACGAGGTTAATAAGGCTCTTAAAGATGAGAATTTTGTAAACTTATGGAGGAGTTACATTCGCCACAAGAAATATGACCAAGATAAATCACAGTTCCTCAAGGAGCTCGACCAGTTTGAATTCAATAACGCTGATATAAGTCAGATTGTAAACGACATTGAGTTGTTCGACAAGGCTGGAATGCTTGATGACCTTAAGGATGTTATTGATCAGGTCGGCAATATTACCGAACAAGACGCAGACGAGATTCGTAAAAATACGACAATTGCCGATCTCCAAAAGGGATTGTATGACGGAATGACTGATCAAGAGGTTATCGACAAGGTTAAATCAAACGCCGTAGAATTTAAGGATTTTGTTGATCAATATACAAAAATTCGTGATGACATAAACACTATCTATGGCGGCAAGGTTGATGATGAAGTTTTGCGTACAATGACTTGGCAGACAATGGTCATCAATGATGTTGAAAAACGTACAAAACAACTCGTTGAAGAGGTATTCCCGAGATTGAATGAGCTTGTAAGTACGGCTAGAGAGGCAATGGTTGACGCACCGGCAAGCTTTTATTTGGATAATCTATATGACCTTAATAAGGTTGTGTATAAGAAAGGCTCAAAGGAATACTCTATTCTTAACGAGTTGTTGCACGCGATACGTGACTTTAGGACTGACGAGATTGGTCTTGGGCAGCTTAACACAAAAGTTAATGAGGCTTACGACCGTTGGATTAAACTCGGCGCAAAGGAAACAAAGAAACCTTCGGCATTCAGGGCTTTGCTTGAAGCTAATAAGAAACTTTCGGAAGGTCTTGCCAACTCGAACATAAGAAATAACGTTTCTGACGCTCAGTTAGATATCCTTAACGCATCTGATCTTGGTCAGCTTGTTGTAAAGACACAGGATCTGATAAGACTTACCGCATATAGGAATGATTTTCTTAATAACCTTAAGCTGATATCAAGTCACCCAGAATATTTCACCAAAGAAGCTGTGGCTGCGAATAAAGAAGCTGTCGTTAGACGAAGTAAGGAAGAAGCACAACGTATCTATAGCGAATTAAGCAATACTGATCCATCATATAGGGACGCTATCGCTAACATGTCGGCTGAGACCGCAAAGGAATTTGATAAGCTTATTGACGATGGCGATAATGAACAACTTAAACAGCAGAAAGAATCTTTAGGTAAATATGATGATGTCGTCAAGCGTGTGTTCAATGTTCTTAAGGACGATATGTTTGGCGAAGATGAGAATGCAAGCATGAGGGCAAGATCTCTTATCGGACGTATTCGTGAAATGGTTGATGAAAATAAAGACGCTGATGAGTTTTTGGCCGCCATGAAAAAAACCGCTGACGATGCTATTAATAGCGGAGATCCTGCCGCCGCTGATTATATCAACCATTTATTGAGCGAATATTCCACAAGAAAGACCAGATCAAATAGGGCTGACAAGACAGTTGGAGGAAAGAAACCGACAACTAAAAGCAAGACGGAAGAACAGCTTGACGAGGCGGCAAAAGCGGAGGTTCCTGATGATGCCGGAGGATTTACTCCAACGTTCAAAAAACGCTCTGAGACGCAAGATTCGGACGACGATGGAGTAATTATAGAAGATATACCAGAAACATCGCCAGAAAGCCAGGAAAGTGGCAATAAACCAAAACTAGACGAGACTGAGCAAGATGAGTCTACAAAAGAAGAGATGCAGGTTGCTAACACCATAAGATTCAGCGATACGATAACAAAGGCGTCCAAAAAAGATATTGATTTATTGAAGTCATTGATTTCACAATTATCTATCGGAGATACTGTTTCAAATGAACAGGCTGATATCCTTCGTGAGATGGCAGAGCAGAAGATTCTTGAGTTGACATCAGAGGTAGATACAGGACAGGAAGACGGTTCCGCTGAGCAGTCAAAGGCAGCCATCAAAAAAGAGGCTACAAAAAATGACACTGACCCAGCAGCTTTGTCGAGTGGTATTGACTCGAAGGATGGTAATGGCCAGATTTCAAACAAGGACTTCGTCAAGATTGATAGTGGTTCCCTTCGTGGATGGGTTGTCACAGAGAATGATATTCGCGAGTCGATGAATGGAAATAAGGTAATGTATGTTCCAGATGGTGAAAGAGTTCCTGAATTGCTTTCATTACAGTCTTCGCTAAAGGAATTCAAGGCGTTCGGGTTTGTTGACAGTGGAGCGCTGGGTGTTCTAAATCATTTGTATAAACAAAGTGGCGACGATAGCGGCGTTCCTATAAGATTTGTGATTGATCCACGGCAAAGCAAGAAAGTAAATGATAAAGACTTCTATACAATCATGCTTGCGGTCAAGATTTTTCCTGATGACAGATCAGCGCTCGGACCGTATGCGAAATTCATGAATACGCAGACCATTGACGGTAATGAATACCAGATTATCGGAGCGTTGAAAGTTGGTGGCAATAGAGGCGATGTTGCTTACATGGAAGCCAAGAACGCATATAATTTGCTTTATAGCATGGTTATACAAGACGTTGCAAGGCAGGCCAACAACGGACCGATAGAGCGCCTTTATGTGGCTAATAATGCGCAGTCCAATATATCAACGTTCTGGAACGGTAGAATGGAGACTGCGACAAACGGTAAACCGGCAGGATTCAGGTCTCTTAAGGAAAGGCTTGCTGATTATGGATTGCCGTACGGATTCTCAATATATATTCCGGGAGCGCGTGGTGGAATGAAGTCATTCTTTATCAATAAATATATGCAGCGCAATGGCGATACAATCATGGGGCCAATAAGTGGTGCCAATCAAGGATCAGTGTGGCTTAATGTGATTGACCCTAGCGGTGGAATAAGACAGGTTTATCTGAGGGTTAAGAGAGTGTCTGAATATGATTTCGATAACAATACGGAGTTCGCTAATGACATTAAGAATCAAATGAAGATACTTGTTAATCCAGACGCGTCGTTTGTAAACAAGCTTCGTGCGAAAGCGAAACTTTCACGAATGATATATATACCTAAAGGATATGTGTTCTCATTCGGTGATAAGAAAAGCAATGTATCATTAAGGTTTGGCAGGGGCGTAGGTGACGTTATAACGACAGTAGAGGACTTTATCGACACAATGAAAGCGGATGACTCATTACGGTTCCAGGTGAGCGAGAGTTCAATATCTACACCTGCTAAACAGAAAGGGTTGGTTGACGCGGATATTCTCGAGACTGATTATGCAAGTCTAACACCATTTAATTCGTCATTCAGCATATCATTTGTTGGACAGGATGGGTTATCCACTAGTCAAGGAATGGTAGTACGTGGAGATTTGAGGGCTTTTTCAAGGAATAATGAGCTTGAGAAGATACAGTACAACAACACTCTATATCACTATAATCCGACGACAGGAGAAGCGTTCTCTCGAGATGGCGAGATAATAACAGATGGAGATGTACTTGCTAAACTTGGTTTTATAAGCAGCATTAAAAGTGGTATTATTACTGGCGACGAGGGTACGATGCCTATCACTGAAAACGGAGTTCCTCAGAGATTTAAGCTATTCTCTACGCAGGTCGGTATCAATACTATGTATGCGATTAAGTTTGGCAACACTAAAGAAACGTTGCTTGACGAGTCTAATCCTAAAGACAAAGACATAATTGACAAGGCAAAGGCCGCAATCAACGCGTTTAAGTCTTCAAGTGATATCATTAAAGGTACAGGGATGATACCTGTGATGAAGCCTGCCGAAACATCACAAAAACAAATCGCTCAGCCTGTTATCGAAAGACCACAGGAAGATATGCCGAAGTCTAAGCCAAAGTCTGGCAAACGCGGAAAGAGAGCCGTGTCATCAGGAGAGGTGAAACCATTATTCCCAACAAACCAAGGCGCCTCTCTTGTTGATCAGCCTGTCGCTCTTCTTACACAGATTGGTGATATGGTTAGGAGCCATAACATAGAGCAGTTGTGGCATAATAAATTTTACGGCATGACAAGTATGGGTATTACTCAGGAGGTGTTTAAGATGCTTCTTGATGAGGATATTGATATTGGAAACCCAACTGCTGTTAATGAGGCCGTAAATAAAATTGCTGGTCAGCAGCCCGATTTAAAGTCAGCTATTGAAAGGATCGAGGCTCTGCTTGATGAGAAGATCAATTGCGGTTAATATATAAAAAAAGAGACACCCAGAAATGAGTGCCTCTTTTTTTTGTGTTTATTTGTTAGGTTTATAACCATTAGATCTATACATATTGAATATATAATCTTCAGTTGATAAGTCACGTATTCTAACAAGCTGTGACAAAGGTAATGCTTTTAAAACGTCGCGTTCCCATTTGCTCCACCCTTCGTATCTGCCAGACTCGATCTCGTCAAACATGTTCGATACGTTCACAATGTTAATTATGTCCTGAAGGCTTTCAATAGCGGCGGCTGGTGACTGAATTATAGTCATCGCGTTGTTAATAAAGTCAACATTTATCGGGAATGACGCGCCGACTTCGGTCTTAAGGCGGTTGAACTGATATGCGAACAACTTCTGTCCCCAATAACCATCCTCTTTGCGAGGTTCTCCGAATCCAAGCATTGCTCCAACCATCATGTAAATATACATTCTTAATTCAGTGAACGCCCTTAGCATATTTGCCTTTTCTACCTTGTCAAGATTATTCCACGTTGTCGCGAGATTTAGTTTACCACGTTTAGCGTCTTTAAGGATATTCAGCAACACGGTAGCGGCTGTCCTGTAAAAACCGGCCCTATATGTATTTGTAGCGGGATCATAATAGCTCTTCGCGAAACGCCTGTTATAATGTCCTGGCATCCATTGCCTGAATTGCATCAACAATTTCCCAACCGCAGACATGTGCGCCGCTCCTTTTTCGGTCTGCGCATAACCTCCATGAAGGCCAGCGTTTACTCGGTTTATGTACGTGCTCATATTATCAAACAACAGCCCGAGATTCTCTGAGTCGTTGTCGAGCTTAATGTATTTTTGGCCGTCATTTTCTATTGACTCGGAAACATCAAGATTTCGCGTCAGGGCGCCTTTCTCGTCATATTTGATATACATATCAGGTTTAATTCTGATCGTGTATCCTGTGTCAGTTTTAACGACCTCCAGAGCATCATACATATTGGAAATCTCCTTACCCGACTTATTATATAGTTTCGTGTTATACAGCATTGCATAACCTCCTGTAACATGAAGCTTGTGCTCACCTGCCGTTTGCAGGAAAAACCATGATGCATCGCCTAAGACACGCCTGATGAAATTATTATTGTATTTACGCTCCTGTTGTTCCCTAAAAGCGTCCTCATCCATATTAAATAGTGACATCAATAGTGACATCTTGTCACTTTTCTGTCGCTTTTCCATGTTTTCAAGATATCTCGGAAGATCTTTCAGATAATTTTTCTTTGCGACAGCGAGATCCTTAAGTCCAAAGAACTCTCCTGCGGTAGCCTCAAGATACATCTGTGTTTCACCCATCGTGACGTTACTCAAGCCAGAGAACAGGTTTATACCAAGTTTTGCTATACTGCCATAAGACATGAATGACTTGAACAGCGTGTTATGGTCGATCACATATGTCTTGCCCTCTCCCTCTTCGTTTGAAAATGGATTGTCAAGTCTTGTCTCTCCAAGATCGTTCATTGTTTTTCCATATACATTGGCATCTATGAATGATCGTATAGCCTTATAGAGATTAGAACCGCCCTTTCCATAGAGATATGGCTTTGTGAATATCCTACCCATCAATGATACTTTTCCTTGCAATTCCCTATTACCGGATGTGTGGGGAACCTCATATTGTTCCTTGACATATGATGCTATCATTTCAAGCATATCTGTTACTTTTGACATCTCGTCATAATTCACACACATTGAGGCATAGGCGTTCATCGCTCTTGTAAAATCGGTATTGAGTCTTCGCTTGTCGTGAATCATGTTTGCGAAATATACAGGTACCTTCTTGATTGGCTCACCATCAAAATCGAGCAACATGTGTTTCACGCCTTTATCGTCTGTAAATACCGTTTCCTCGCCAAAGTCCTGCTCATCTTCCCTGCGAATGAACGATTCTTTCATTGAACTCCAGATGAGCTTCGCTGACTCGACAGGTTTCATTGGGTCAAACGTCTCCGCGAGATCGTTTCGCATTTGTGGAGCCCTATAAAGCGAACGGTATATTCCAGGCAACATTGATTCAAGTTGCGCCTTATACGCCATTAGTTCGTCATAATAAGCCTTTTGAACATCATTCAACTCGTCGTATGCCTTCGATGCATACTTTTTATCTTTTGGCACATCTTCTTTTCTGCCTGTCACCTCGTCAACCAACACTGATTTCGTGTTATCTCTATCCCACCAATACATCTTGCGTGAAACATCCTCTCTTGTCAGCGCAGGATTAGCTTCAAGCTCGGATTTATAAGCCTCTCTGTCGGCATAGAATTTATTCATGTCATATGGACCGATAAGCCATCCTGTAGGAACTCCGTTTTCGTCACGCTGATATATGAAGTCAGTTGAATAACCATTGTCAGTGAGTTTTTTGCTGGCGTTCTCAATGCGTGATACTATATCCATTATTCGTCTGTTACGTTTGGATTGCTGTAATGTGACTATTCTATGTACCATGCTTGCGATAGGATTAGTGGATTCCGCGAGGGATGACAGTAATCTTCCAGCAGATGTTATATCATTCTTGCAAACGCGCATGAATTGTTCGGCTGACATGATATCAAAGTTTGCGGTTGATTTAAGATTATTCTGCGGGCCATTACCATAAAATATCTGCACAACTGTCTTGATGGCGTCGAATCGTAAATCCTTAACGTATGAGTTAATCTGCGCCATCATACCAAGAATCTGTGTTGCCAGCTCCTGAATGTCATTCTCTGTTGCTTCGTCAATATTTATCGTTCCATTTTCCACAAGTGTGTGAATACCCATCAAGTCGCTCATAATATCAGCATATCCGTCATTGAACGCCCTCATCTGAGTGATTGTTCTAGCCGTGCCGGCCATGCGAATCATATCGCCGTCACTTGTCGACAGTCCGTTATTTGGCGCCATCGAAGAGAATGTAACAATATTATCCTGAATCTGCGACAATGTTTTTGCAGTGTCATACATAAATGACAACACAGCCGCGGCATTCTTATTTTCATCCATTAGTTTGTTCATCTCAGCAAATGTCGCCATTGATTCATCTCTTGCCTCGTCACCAAGGTTAAGCTTGTCGTTCAATGTGACTTTCTTCGCGAGAATGGCTCTGGATTTCTCAGCTATGTCACGCATCGAGCCTATTCGTTCGGTTAGATGCGCCATAGATCTGGCAGTCATTATAGCATCTTTGCTAACAATGGTCTCATCTCCACTCGCTATAGCCTCAGAAATCGATTTTAAGGCCATTTTCGCCTCGTTTATGAGCGAATCTATATCATTAGTTGACCCGCGCTCCAAAATGGCTTTAGCGGCCCTCCAAAAGCGATTTAAAAGGTAGTCTGGATTTCCTTCTTTAAGATAATCAGCCAAAAGCCTTCCGATAGCCTCATCAACCACATACTCCTCTGCTGTTTTCTTTCCGTTGGAGTACTCCTCAATATATTGATTATATAAATCATCACCAAACAAAGCATTGGCGGTATCTGGCGTAATAACGCGCCTTAGTCTGTCAAGAATACCGTTGCCTTCCATTCCGGCGATAATGACGTGCGCGAATTCTTCCGGAAAGACCTGCTCACCGACATCACCTTTAGCGATTCCTATGATTGTTCTTAAATCACTAGCGTTTGTCTCAGCTATTGTTGGATCAAACAAACCGGCTTTCTTTGAATCTTCCATAAAGGAAACATCGAAGCCGATTTTATTCAGGTATCTGAGAAGTTTATTGTTAAGGTCATTCCTAAACCTTACTTGAGCCTTGTCATTAATATTCGCCGCGGTCTGACTTGACGCGTTCACGATAAATTTACCGTCTTTCTTTTGAGGAACGCCAACCAGATCTAAATTGGATTCGTTAAACACAACGGCCCTTGCATACGCGTCAGTTGCCTTGTCGAACCTGACATCAGCACCACTGTCTGTAATTATTCCGGCATTAAACAGTTTGTCATGAATCGACTTATGTCCATTGATTATCTCGTCGAGTCCTATGGCTTCATTAAGTGAACTATATGTAGGCTCGCCATTCTTATCATATTTAATTCCCTCAAGCCTGTTTAATCCGCCAATCATTTTAGTGACAGCATATATCTGCCCAGAGAGGGTTCTGTCATTTTTGGTGTGTGAGAGCAAGTCTTTAAATAACTTGCTCTCAACCTCACCTCTATCCTTGGTCTTCACCATAGGGATAAATACACATGAATTCTTCATATATTAACACAAATTTAATCTATCAAGCTCCTCTCTGAGGAGATCTGCTACCTTCTTACGACCGTCCGATGTTATTGTGGCATCGTCAGTATTGAAACCAAACTTTTTCAACAGCTCGGTATCAGACATGTTGATGTTAAGTCCATTAGCAGCACGTTGTCTTACGAAAATCCCATTAAGTGCGCTTTGATTAATACCAAGAGCGCTTAACGACAATTCAGCGGTTCCTTCCATTACAGGAGAATGCTGCTCGCTATCACTGATTGCGAAACTTGGCATAAAGTTAAGGCCGCTTGGAGTGAACCCTTGCTCATCAAGAATAACATCATTTGTATTTTCTTCAATCTCTGGATTTTCCTCGGCAGCGAAATCACCGTAAACACCGTCATCGAGAATATCACCAAAGTACTCCGAGATTCCATTACGTATACCCTTAGGAGTAAGTGTTCTGAACATCACGCCCATATCTTCACCAATTTCAAAACCATTGACATTAAACTCAAGGTTTTCGTTTGTTAACATGATTATGTTGTCACCAGACTTTACGATAGGTCTTGAAACCTTGATACTATTTTTTCTAATCTTCAATCCAATGGCTTTAGCTAATTTTGCCATTCTTTCAGAACCATCTGTTTCATCGAGTGGCTTAATATAGAACCTTCCAATGTTTGATATAGGATTATAACCAGACATACCATTTGACAAGTCCTCATTCAAGGCGTCAAAATCTATCGCAGCATCACCAAATGTAGGATCACTCTGTGAAAGGTATTGCAAGTCAACGCTAGGAACAAGTCCTGGTTGATTTGTATTATTTAATATATACAATCCTAAAAACTCATTCAGGTCAATCTGCGGATTCTTAACAGCCTCCATTCGATCAAGCCTGTCAAGGTTTGGAATAGACTTTATTACATCGACTGGCATCAGGTGATATGGCGTGCTTGGACTATATCGCATATTGCTTCGCAGCGCAAAATAAATTCCCAATCTAACACCAAGCAACTGCACTTCCTCGTTATCGCTCCTTACCAGAGCACTCCAGTCATCCATGATAGCCTGTCTACCATCTTCATCAAGATTATTGAGCGTTGTTTTCAAATATGGTACAGGCATGTATTTATCTGCGTTCATCTGAATGATGGACTCAATGAATTTATTGCCTTCGAGCTCGTCCATATGCTTTGTTATCACATCATTGTAATAACCTGCAAAATTTTTATAATAGAAGTCAACATTTTCATCAAATTCTTTCCTCGAATGAGTATTCGGATTAAACACTCCATAAATATGGGATGACACCCCTGTTCCGTAAGTATTAATATCAGTACCGTTTATCATTTTATATATCGCCATCGCCTTGTGAACCGAACGATTAATAGCCTCATTAGCATAATCTCTACCGCAAAGATTAGCGACAATAGCAGTCGCTTCTTTAAATGCAGGAGAATTATATGACGACTGTATTTCCAGTAATGCGTCATGCAACATTTCCTGGGATTCAATACGTGCGCCAATAAATGGTATCTGTGATTTGATGTCGCTAATTTCAAGCTTCTTCACCATTACCGGATCACTGTTTTCATCTAATTTAACCACATTGAATGCTGGTTTGATTCCTGCTTGATCGATGAGAAATTTCTCCCTTCGGGATTCTTTCTCAATTGATTTCGCAAGTGATGGCGACTCTCCGTTTACGATTGATGTGAATCTTGAGAATTGATTAAGACCTTCAAGTCTATTAACAGCGTTATCAAGTTCTCTTAATGCCGAAAGAATTCTCATATCAACCTGTAACATTGGAGAATTCGCGTTACCGATATACGATTCGGCATTAAAATTCTTATCGTCAATCAATCTTGAAACAAGATCATATTCCGATAGTACAATCACTGATTTACTTTTGTTTGTCGCAGGATTATACAGGGAATAGAGTTCGCCATTCGGATCAATAGAACTTTCAATGTCGTTAATTATTCTTTGAACATCGGCGAAACCATTGTTTGAAGCGCTATCATAAGCCTCTGTAACCTCTCTCATGATAGGCTGCGTAACAAACATCATAGCCTGCCTAGGAGTAGCACCATATCTCAGTAACAGTGTATATATCTTATTAGTATACATACCTATATTAGTTCTTGCGAGCACTGGTTTCTTTACTCCGTCAGCGGCGGCTCCAACAAGCATACCAAGATTAATACTCTGTGGAGTTCCCTCAGAATCAACCGCTTCATCAAGGTATACTGAACCGTCCTTTCCTATTTCAAGGTCAGCGATATTCATTGGCCTAATATCATTCTGCGCTATCCTGAATCGTCCATGGCCAGTCATCATACTGAATGTATCGTGAGCTATTTCCTGAATGGCTGACATTGCGATAAGTTTTTTTGCGTTCATACAAGCTTTCTTGAGTCTTGCGGCGGTTGACATCAATGAAATATCTGACCATCTTGGATCATAAGAAAGCTCCTCGTATTTAACAGCTCTTTGTTTTGGAGTCATTTGCATAACTTCATCTCTTGGCAATCCGAGTCTATACAATTCTAGTTCGTTTGAGGCTTGTTCCATGACGTCAAAGTTACCTGGCCTGAACTGTTGTCTCAACGCGTCATCTCCAGTCATGGCTGCCCATTGCATATCAAGCATCTCATTTCTTAACGCTGCCTCGCGGTTTTTAGAGCCGTCTACTTTGTTATACTTTGTAATGCTATAGTCGTCCGCTAGAGTTGTTTTCCCTCCAACAACACTTACACGAGCGTCATAGAAAAGCATGTTGCCTTTATCAATATCCTTTACTACCTTAAGTTATGTATTCCTTAAGGAATAGACTATATCTTCATATAAACATCCATTAGCAATGTTTATATGCCACGTACTTCCACATAATGTGTACTCTACTTGCTTCTTCTCAATAGTGTTTCTCTATTGATATGCTTTCGATAGTCGTTGAACCTTCCCTATTCGGGCTCGGCTGCTGATTTCCATAATTAAATGGGTTCCCAGCAATTCTCGTGGTTTATAGACTCCAATGTTGTTTAAAGTCTGAATCATTAATAACTGTAAGTATCAGTGCATAAGCTGAAGCATCACCAGATCCAGGCAACGTGAACTCTTTAATCATACACGGCATAATGAATGACTTTAACTGCGTAGGAATACGATAATATATACACTTAAGCAATTTCTCTGGAATATGCACGTCAAACAGATCGGCCAAGTCTTGCACATTCAAGCAAGGTTGTCCTGCTTTTGGATGTCCTGCTGGATACTTATAGAATACACGTTTTCCACGATTATCAGGATCAACGTGTGTCAAATAAGCCATAACGTTAGAATTTGGTATTGGTTGCATTGTCTCCATGTAAGCGAATCCAGCCTGATTCTCACGAACATATTGATTATATGCCTCAATAGCCACTTTGCTTGGTTCATTACCGCTATATGACTCAAAACCATTCTCCTTGCAGAAATCTTTATATTTTACAAGAAGACCACCATTCTTGTCCTTAAAGCGCAAATCAAGATCTATACTACGTCCCCAGTTAGAAGTCTGTACGGTCTGTCCTCCGTTAAAGAATATCTTATAGATTGCGCGCCTAAACTTCGAGCCAAGCATCGATTGAACAGTATCTGATAACATTTCATTCTCTGGAGAAACGGACATCGAACCTCCCTGAAGAGACACCGCACGTAACATATCGATACTATACTTTGTACCACTCATTACGTCTTGTTGCATCATTCTTGAAAGTGATTTGTTGAGTGCTATATCTTTTGCAGAAGTATTACCTCTCGTCATTCCAAGTTCTCGCAGCATTCTGTTAGCGGCGTTATTTATAAGTTCCGCAAATGCGCTATTATATCTTGCTTTCATATCCTTGCCGGTAATTTGCTTACCAGTGCTTGGATCGTCAAGTATAGATGTATCGCCTATATCGTTAACAGCGATTACAGACATCTGTGAACCTATCTGAATCATGTGATTATAGAAATGGAACGGCACTTCCTGCTGTGTGACATATCCATCAACACCATATTCATTAATGTTATCTTGATTGTACGTTCCGTCTTGCTTATATATAGCGTTTCTTAACGAATTGTATGTATCAACTGGCGACAGATTATTGACGTCTGATTTGCTATTAAGACCAACCTTTACACATGATTCAAACTGGATTGAATCGATTCCGTCTTGTTTGTATGTGCCTGGATTGACAACTCTACCGTTATGTACAACTCTTCCAGAGTAATGCGAGTCTTCCATGAATCTGTATAAAGCTGCCAACTGAGAGTCGAGGCCTACATTTGCTTCAAGTGCTCCTGCGAATACAAGAAGTATCTCAGAGTTTTTGAACTGCATAGGAACACGCACGTCAGGCATTGTGTTTCCACCTCTGTTTCGCCAAACATTAGATGTTCCAAACGGCTTCTGTGGGTTGTTGAATACAAACATTAGATCATCATCTGTTGGCGTTCCATTGATGAATCTCTGATATATTGGCTCATGAATATCCATGTCCCACGTACCTGCCATAACCATCTGTTTACGCAAGCCAGTTAATGATGTATATGCTTGACCATCGGCTGTATTTGTGTCTCGATATTGCGATGAGATCATTGGTATTGATGCCTTTATATTTGCCTTGGCGACAGGATCAGTCGTTCTTTCAGCAAGCATTTCAAGGGCTATCTTTATCTGATCGGCAGAGTGAGACGATATGATATTGTCAGCTATCACTGTGTTTCTTATCTTTCCGTCACTCACACGAACAGGATTCCCATCAGCCAACACAACAGCCTCGGCGTCAAACGGCATACCTGACGCATGTTGTTGTGCGTTACGTTTTGAGAAGTTTTCTATTGTGCCATAGAACGCCATATCGGTTGTTGTTATCTCAACGATGTTCCATTGTGCCAACATATTATTGTAGACAAACTCTTCAACAGCCTCGTCAAGCAACTCGTCAGCTTTTTTTCCAAGAGCTTCCTGTCCGCCATTAAGTTGTCTTATGATCCAATCAACGTATTTATACCTTTTTGTCCACACAGCCCTGTCTTCATATTCGTCATATGTTTGATATGGCTCCTGTTCAAACACACCAGAATCGATAAATGACTGTTTTTCGTGCTCGATAGCCTCGGTCATATGCTCAATGAATTTCATCTCAAACATATTCGCAAGTGAATCGTCAAGTCTTCTGTTATTAAAGATAACATCAACCACCTTCTGTGCGAACTCGGCGTCAGTCTGCATCATATGAACAACAGCTGGTATTATATGGAACGATGCTCCTGTTCCATTATATATATACTTACCATTATTCATCACGTCTGATACCTTAACGTCAATTCCCTTACCATATTTATCCTTGACAACAGAATCCATCTTGGCGTTATTTCCTTTAAGTTCGATATCAAATTTATCGATATGACCATTCTTTTCGCCCCTGAAATGATAATCAAACACACTCTTCGCACGCATTAGTTCCTGCATGAATATATCATGCGCCTGTTCAATAAGTTCTTGAGTATATTGATCTTTGTCTTTAATCCTAAGGAACTTGACGGCCTCGTATGTACTCTTATCGGATGCTATAGGTGTTCTGAATATAGCAAACTCGCCATTGTTATCAAAGAAATAATCAGATAACATTGATAACTTGTATGACAGGTCGCCCATATCTGCATAACCAATGTTATTTGAGGCAATCTTTACCATAAATTGAAGAGCATCTCTTGATGAAGGATCGTTAACGAGTCTCTCGAGCCACTTAAGGTTCCAATGGCCTTCCTCAAAATCAGTGTCTCCCGGAATATAGAACCACGAGCTGCGGCCAAATTCGTCATTTATCCAATCAAGATACTCAGCGTTTGTTTTGTTGGCTTTGTTTGACAACTTAGCCAACAATTTCTGCATTGTTGTAGGATATTGATAACTGTAATACATCTTACCGTTTACATAGCAGCTCGGATCAACTCCTTCATCAGAATTTTGATAAACTCTTTCAAGAAGATTACGCATTAGATATACAACGTTATTTTCGTTATTTGGATCCAACGGCTTATATTCGATACGATTATCTCGGGCGTCGTTTTCGCCATTACTAATAGACTTGGCTATCTTGTAGGTTAGCTGTGCTATATTAGCGAACATTGTTTCATCAAATGATGGTTTTAAGTGATCACCTGCGAATAATGACGCAAATTTTTGTTTATCTACCTTGATGCCAAACTTTTTAATAGCCGAATAAAGTCTTGCGATTGGATTTTCTTTATTTGTAAAGTACGGCTCATAATTATCGTCATAATCTATAAGTGAATCAACGTCATTCCATTCATCGCTTTTGAAGAAATCATTATTCATAAGTTCTCCAACGACGGACGTTGAAACCGTTTTACTTGTCGTGTTAAGTATATTTGATATTGCGAAGTCCTCTCCTCTCGCATTCTTGCCTTTAACAAAAATATCGAGCCTGTTATTTTTGAATATAGGCGCGTCACCTTTTTCATAATCAGCCATAAGCCTCGTAAGTGCAGAATGAGCCTCCTTACCGGTGTTCTCCATAATGGTCTTCATCACAAGATTACCATCTCTACCACGGATGAGTCTTGAGGAATAAAATGGCAATTCAGACTTGGCGAAATTTCTGTACAAAGAAGACGAACGTTCGTAAGTTATCTTTGTTGGTATTGTGTTTGGAGCATAAACATCAACTAACGCCAAAACGTCCCTTAGCCAAGGAGTTGATTTTGCATGTTCCCTAAGCGCCGCTAAGAACTCAGATTTTGACGTTGTGCCCTGCGTCCACTTAAGAATACTTGATGCAACTGTACTATAATCCATGAAATCCCATAAACCATACTCATCAACAAAGTATTGCCTGTCATCGGTTGATTCACGAATAGTCGAAAGAATCGTTTTCACATCAAGAGAAACTGCCTTGATGGCGGACTGATGCAACTTTGTCTCACCGTAAATCATCTCCACTTCGCCAGCCTCGTTAGCCTCTGGAGAAGTGTTGTCTTGTGAATCATTGCCCTCGACATCCTCTGTTGATTCCTCTTCTTCCATGAGCCTACCGTCAACCGTAATATACATATGCTCGTTTTTAATGAGTTGCTTGCTTGCAAGCTCGACCATTGTGTCGTAATTAGCTAAAAACAAATCCATTTCAGCCATGAGGCCAGGATCTGAAAGCATTACACGAGCGTTTGCAAGATGCTGCCTAACAGACGTATACATAAGATCACTTGCAAATCGAGGAATCATCAGGATGTCCCTACGAGACATTTTTGTGAAGTCAATATCATCGCTGTATTGATTTTTTAGGTAACCCTTTGATTTTGCGGCAGGATCATTCTGCAATAAGTTCAGATAGAATGAGAATAACTTCGCCATCTTATTGGCAACTCTTGTCACCTTTGACGGTAGAATACCTACTTCGGAATCAAATATTGTTGATAAGCCGATGCTTCTCTTATCATCTCCAAGAATATTCTGTTTCTTTAATTCCTTGATTCTATTCAAGGCAGCGGTAATCTCCTCTTTCGTGGCTCCTTCGAGAAACTCTTTCGCAGATTCCGTATCCATATCCTTAAGAAATGAATCAATCATTTCCTTGGATCCATCTATATCGTCAATATTAATAAAGTATGATCCGTCGTCCTGATTTGCCAGAACAAGTCTAGCGGCAGAGTATTCGCTTGAGTTAACTAAAGGAATATCTTCTCCACGAACGTTTTTGATAAATATCTTACCATTCTTGTCGATTGTATATCTTTCCTTATTTGCGTTATACTGTGGATAATTCTGTGTTGCTCTCAAAAGGAAAGCTCCGTCAATAATACCTGACATATTGGGATTATTAGGATCAAGCTCAGCAAGATTCTGTTGCATCAATGCTATATAAAGAGACTGCTGCCTTGCGTAGCCAAGAGCAGCCTGATTCCAATAAGAATCCTTATTGTTCGCATTCCATGTCTTCATATCAATGACATAGAAGCGCTTGTCTTTTGTGTATAACAGTAAATCAAGCTCTCCGCCTACTGAAACGTTATCTTTGCCGCGCTTTACAAATCCGCCGACCGTTATTGGACTTGAATTAATTCTCCAATTACCTTTGCCAAATCTCTCGTCAAGCATGTTTGTAAATGCCTTAAAATCGCGTTTAAGTGCATTAAACTCCTCCTTTGAATAATTTTGGAAATCTTCTTGCTTTACTCCGTTTTTTGAAAAATAATCCCTGGCAAACTTATCAAAATCCTTACCAAGTCTGATGGCGGGATTATTTTCATCTGGTTGGTTTGTATCGAAAGCCATATCGTCTTCTGAACGACCCCAAACGCCTCGTTTATACACATTCTCTGCGATTGTTGACACGCTTGTCTGTGTTTTATCCCATGTGCCAGTCTGTGGGTTTAAAATATAATATGTATGATCTTTCTCAAAGTTATTGCTTTTACGAACGCGTCGTCCAAGAACGTCTTTTATTCTATGTAATAAAAATGTCGCTCCTTTCCACTCGTCAGTCTGTTGTTTATTTTCATCTACTTGTTTAGCATTTCTTTCTGAGTCATTCTGAAATCCTTTCGGAAGAGCAAATGAAATAATCGCACCATCATCAGTTTTTCTGTGATGTACATTCTCGTGACCTATGATACCCTCTATAAACTCGATGTCATCAATGTCATCCTGATCAATCTCATCATTCCTGAAATAAAGTGTATTATCATCAATCCATTGAACATTGTTACTAAGCGTTCTCTTAAAGTCAGAAAACTCAGCATTTACGTCCTCAAGATGTTCCTCGCTTGACGCAATCCAACTAGGTAAATTGACTCCATAATCGTTTGAGGCCTGTTTTTGAAACTCTGGAGAACTCAATAACTCTTCTTCTGAAACTTCCTGAAGCTTTGGATTGTCAATACCAACCTTTCGTATCGATGCCTTTAATTCATCTTTAGGAATATGATACTTTTTCGCATATTCAGCGAATGGTCCGCTATTTTTGATTCTAGGACAAAATTCACTCATAATATATTATAAATTAAAACTGTTTAAACAATGCGACAAAGATAATCAAAAAAGCGCAATCAACCCAATGAATTACGATAATCGTGCAGCATTGCAACAATCTTAATTATTTTAGAACAACACGTCACGGCCAATCAAGGCAAAAAAAAGAGGCGACAAGCCATAGCCCATCGCCTCTAATATCACTAAAGTTCCCTGAGTTTCTTCTCAAGTAAAGTTATTTCGTTGCATACAAACTCACGAAACCTGTCAATAAGTTCATTGTCATCAATTATGGCATTGATATATCCGCCCCACTTAATATCACGTAATGTGATTCTCGTGTTGCTCATACCAATACCAATTGACATGCCATTGTGGTCATTAATGAAATCAACAATTCTCTTAAGGTCGTCGATCCGCTCGCACAGCTTGTCTACGAGCTTTTTGTTTTCGTGAATCATCGTCTTTTCTCCAATACCAGTTCCAGAACTGGTCATTTCTTTTTGTCCAGACATCAATTGATGACTTCGACCAGTCAAATCCACCGGAGATGGTGTATTCACCGTGCTTTCCGTTGAGATAGTCTGAGACTCCCGCCTTGTTCGTAACATCGTTGTTTGTATACATTTCATGCAAGTATTCGCGGAACCATTTCTGTGCGCGAAGATACTTGCTTACCGCTTTTGCTGTTTGTGGCATATTATTAGAAAGGTAATTTGTTTGCGTTTCTTATTCGTGTGACAACACTTCGGTATGATTCGTGTTCAGCAAGAACGTGATGACCCCCACCAGATAAAATAAGCACGACACGACCTGTGCCGAAACGTTGATAGCAATTAATCACATACGCTGGATTGATGTTTATCTTGGTGTTGGCGCATGTATAGAACGTTATCAGGTTCATTTGTTCTTGTTTTTGTTTGGACTCCTTTGAATACTTGGCAAATGTCTCTCTACGCTTTTCGTGATGACGACGCATTGCAGAAGTTCTCTTTCCTTTTCTTCGATGAGACATATTTTCTATTCTTAGATTCCAAACTATACAATAATAGATAAAAACCGCAAACAATGATAAAAATAAAACAAAATATCCCAACCATTATTCGATTTTACATAAGATGTCGTGTAAACTTACCGGTCTGTATTCGTTATTGTCGACACCGACATCGTATTGAGTTTTGTAGCATGTTTCAAGTCTAGGCAGATCACGACTTGTCGAGTTTGGTCCTGAGTGGACATGGCCATACAGTTGTATATTACCACGCTCATCTCCTCCATAACACAGAAATGGTACATGATTAAGATATATCATCCTGCCGTTGAGGAATAACACCTTTTGGTGCTCAACCTCACAGAACATATATAATATACCTTTGTCAATGTACTTTAAGTCATGATTGCCAAGTATAAGATGTATCCGCCCGTTAAGGGCTCCTATCAGTTCCCACCATCGCTGTATTCCACTGAAGCAGAAATCGCCGAGATGATACACATCATCCGTAGGTCCAACGGTGGCGTTCCAATTCTCTATGAGGGCATTATCCATTTCTGTCACGCTCTCATAAGGTCTTTTACAGAAGTTTAGTATATTACCATGACCGAAATGAGTATCAGACGTAAAGAATATCTTTGTCGGATCTATTCCGTCTATGCGATCACGTAATCTCGATGCCTCCTGTACATAAGAATATTTAGTGTAGTCCATTAGTTTCCAACCATTGACACATGTTTGACATAACGTGCGACATATGAACAGCCTGTTCTTGTTCAATCGTTGATTCAACGACCCAATTCCTGTTGTATGCCCTTAGGAAATACAATTCTCCGTCATAATATGCAACTCCGACATCGTGATTGTCTAGTTCATAATGACGTTTATCCTTGCCTTCTCCTATTGAATACGAAGGTGTATAGGCTTTATCGTTTTTTGAATAACAAGAAAGGTCATCAATTATCACACATTTTTTCATCATTATTCGCTTTATTTTGCCTATCATACTTATCGATTAAAGATAACAACAATGTCCATTGATATACATCAAATGTGAATGGAAGCAGCTTGACGTGCTTTATCGTCGGATCTCTTACGTAGACATCCTCTCCAGCGTAATTTGGCTCAAAATGCCAACGCTCTATATCGTAAAACACGTCATTGTTGTTATCCTTTACAAAATTGACGCAAATTCCGTCTTTTCCCATTGAACCAATCTTGAGATTGTTTATGTCTTCTTTGGGAACAGAATTCATTCCTTCAACGAACAATTTATATGACGTTTCACACAGGTGATTCACGTGTGTTATCAATGTGCTTGATATATTACCCTTGATATGCCGCATATTCCTTAAAATCAAGAATGTAACGATATTTATCAAAGAAACTCACACCAATGAGACCATGAAGCTCAATGCCCTTATTTGCGCGAATCTTAGCAAACAGACTGTTAAGATTTGCCGTAAGGAACGTTTCCTCAAAAGAGTTGTTTCGATATGATATATTCATTTCTATAAACTCTCCAGCAGAAACGGCACCATTCATTCCGACAATTTTCCCTTTCTCGTCTGTCTTCTTATAGTCAAGCAGGTCAATACATCCCTCATTAATATAAGATGTGTTGCTTCCTGTATCCAACAAGAAATTAAGTTTATGACCATTATTGTTGACCGTTATTATGGGAAGACCAACAAGATTCAACGTCTCAAAGAATGACACAGCGGTTCTGTTACGTCGTTTTGCTGAAATCTTTCTCGATATGAAATCACAGAATAGAATCGCTATGATAATCACGGCGATGATGATGAGAATTACAGCAATTATTCCAAGTATTTTCTCTCTCACAATTCAAACACTATACTTGTTAATTGTTAATATTGATTTAAAGGCCATTTTTAAGCCTTCTGAGCGCGTTTTTTCTCGACGGGTGTATGGTAACCCATCTGGCGCATTTTTGTGCAGCTGCGGCAATAAGGAAAGTGCAAGTCCTTCCTTCTGAGATTAATCGCGAACTCATCGTACGGTTTTAGCTTTCCGCATTGGGCGCAACGTTTGACGCCGTTAAATTTCAACGGTACCAGTTGAACTTCTGATCCTTTCGAGACCTCGATCGCATCTGACAAAGGAATGTCATTATATCCATATTTGCCAAATTTAGAAAGAACTGGTTCCGCGGCAGTACCGTTTACGCGATAAAAACCGTTGTCAAAAACAAACCAGTCTCCAGTCTTTATTCGGTTACCATTGATATCGGTAAATGCTGTATCTTTAGGCGTCAACATATTAAACCTCCTTTTCAAGCCAGTTTTCAATGCTGTTACCGGAATGTTCCAGCGACACGCCTAACGGAACTATACGCTCGTCACTAGACATGTGAAGATATGTGTCAAGTTCCTCTGCGATATCATATGGATCGCGCATACTTACTTTTCCGACTGACAGTGTTCCATCCTTATCGAATGAATCAAATGTCCATACAAGAGGATTTAGTGTATCGCGATTTATGACCACAAACTGAGACGGCAAAAACGTGAAATCCTTGAAGTATTCATCCTTTGCAAGAACATCGCGAATTACGCGATAATAAAGTCTGGCCTGAATCTGATAATTGAATCTCATGAAAGCCTTCGGGAATTCATATTCCTTAAAACTTGATGTCTTAAGGTCAATGATTCTCACCGTTTTAGACTTATGGTCAACAACCAATAGATCTGGCATTACTTTAAAGGTAATCTTATGACCACTGTGTTCATAATCTGACATGAATTTCAACTGATAGACACGTTCAATGTCCCTGTTCGTCTCGAACAAGTTTTCTTTGAAGAAGTCTTTTGTGGCCTTGCTGTCAAGAAGCGCGTTATAGCACGCTATCGCCGCTCTTCGCTCGCTTTGTGTCACCAGTGTTTTATTCGTCTTTCTTGCGAAATTGGTTAACTCGTAATACTGGCGATACTTATCAAGTGATGAATACCTTGTCTTAGGAAGATATGACTTACGATAACCGATCTTTTGGCACGAGCCTTCTATGAATCCTTCCGGAATATCAGCAAACTTATCGTAACAGCTGCCATATATCTCAGCAAGATAATCCATCATCTCTTTCGTCTTGTCTGATGGCATATCCTTATCTTCGATTATGGCAAACACGTCATTGAATGCAGATCTGTCGGAAATCATCAAGTCAACCATCTTGCCGAATGTAAGACTAGGCGTTGACAAAGGATCGTTCAAGTGATCTATGGATTCAAATCCTCCTTCGTTGAAATGAGACAACATCGAGTAATGCATCGCATTAATTTTGCGATATTCATCCTCGGTAATATTGACAGACAGGTTCTTTATTGATTTGAATGTCACCATATAACATCCTCCTCACAGAAACTGTCCGGATTGAGATCGTTGACAACGATACCATAATCATCATCGTTATCCAGATCGACAATAGAGCCGTTTACCAACTCTGAATACATCGAAGCCTCTGAATACAACTCTTGAAGCCCCATTAGATTCTTAGAGTCTTCATCAAAATACTTTTCGTATTGTTCGCTGCTTTTACTTTTGCCGTTAAGTACTCTCTCGACTTTGAATAACGCCGATGATATCAGATCTACCAGATCTTCAAGTTTTCTTTCCCCGATAAGTCGCTTCGCTATTGGAATGTCTTTTTCGGGCAAGAAATCCATTAAATCTTCAATCCGTTGAAGTATTGGTTTCTTCATTGTTCAATGTCTTTAAAAATTCCACAACGCTTTTCGTCTCCCTTAACGTATGTACTTCAATAAAGATGAATCGTTTGCCAGTCATCTCTTTTAAAGACTCAAGCAACCTGCGAAACATCTTTTTTTTCAATGGATAAGTGTCATTTTCTTTTCCTTTAACTTCAAGAAGAATGAGTATTCCGTTTATTTCAACAGAGAAATCAGGAGTGTATGTTATAGACATAACCTTATCTTGGCTAAGTCCAAACATCTCACTTTTTTGTTTGCGGTCGTAATGTCTATCATAACATTCTACTGTCGGATAAAATCCGCTAAGCAAATCGAAGGTTGTTTTCTCATAATCAACGTTAAACCCGTTTTCTTTAAGTATGGAGTAAACCCTTGCCTCCATTTTTGATCTGAAGTGCATTCCGTCAATATCGACTGGTGTTGCGTTTTTAATCTTTTTGTTCATATGAAAATATTTTTGTCACAAAGATACCGAATAATATTGAATTACGCAATATCAATGTGACAAAATATTTCCAATCCTAAAGTACGTCGGTGCCAAGAATCTTGTCCTCGATGTTTACAAGTGAACCGTGGCGATCATTGGCGTTGTTCTGAACGCAGACAACACGCTTCATTAACTTTATACCTTCAATAAGCCAATCAAGGAAATCTCCTTCATATACGCTTGATAGAACGGTAGTTAAATCAAAGTTAAGATTATTTACATAATCTAATACGAATGAAGCGTTTACGTCCTCCGGCACGGCCTCCTTGTATTTCTCGACAAGCGTTTTTGTGAATTCAAGCTGGGCATTGAATATCGCAAGCCACATATATACTTTTTTGAAGTTGTCTGTCGGCCTGAGAAATCTGAACTCAACAGTCTTTGGTCCCTTATAACAAACCATATTGACAAGATTGAGTCCATAATACCTAGAATGTATATTCCATTTAGAGGTTCTTTCTGGATCCCTTGGATGTGGGAGAAACAACGAACCATCGAAATCCTGTCCAGCCACGTTGAAGAATAAGTCATTGAAGCTCTCATACATTGGGATCTTCTTACAGTAGCTTTTACCGTTGGCTTTGTAAAGCTCTGTATTGAATGACCATTCAGGAAGAGTGAACAGATAATTTGAATCCTCGAGTTTCTTTTGCACACCTGCCAGTGCCGCAATATGCTCCTGTTGTACCGGAAATCCGCCAAGGTGAATATGCAATGCACATTCCTTGTTAAACATCGTGTATTTGGCCAGATCATCCATACACTGCTTAAGTGTGTTCAGTCCGTCATTTCCGTTAAGAACGATAGTGGAATACTCTATTCCAGAGATACTTCCGTCTCTTAGTGGGATAAGACCATCTATGAACGTTCTGTCGCAAGGAATGTAACCACAGGATGTCTCGAATTCAACACCAAATGTGTATTTGAGTTTGTCTCCAAGGACATATGTCTTATGCTGTTCGACAATATGGGAATCGCGAAATCTTCCGAGATTGTTCAAAGCCTCATACTCTCTGTCGATAAGATATGGATAATTACCATTACCCATAACAGTGGCAGCCAAAGCAATCGTTTCTGGAGTGGATTCAAATATAAACCTGTAAAGCCCTATTGAATTGTCGAAATGCAACCCGTTCTTAAGTTCTTCATAACAAAAACCATAAACTCGCAACATATCGACATAACCGTAAAGCCCTGGAATTCTCAGCTTGGTAGTGATAAGAACATTGAGAGGAGACAGTGGCACCCAGCCGACAGTAATTGAATTCTTTGTGGCTTGTAAAATACCTCTGACATATCCGTCGCGTTCTTGTCTTGTATCTTCAGAGAGATTATTTATTATTTTCAATTTCATCTGCGATTGAATCTAGAAAGTCATCAAGTAATTCCATGTTAAGTGGTTCTTCGCTAAGCTTCTTGTAGACATTGGCCCCTACAGAATCTGCAATAAGCTCTGAAGATGACACGATACCTGCCTGACACATGATGGACAGACCTGCAAACAGCGGGAATATTGCGCCGCTGAACAACTCGCATTCAATGGGAGTGATATACTTGTGAAGAGTAGGGGTCTCATCATCACCAAGGCTAACCGCAGGCAACGGACTTAAGAATCTTACGAGTGACTCATATCTCTCGAAGACCTTGTCTTCAGTCAATTGCATTGTTACCATGAATTCTATCAAGAAGAACAGTGAATCTGCGTTCTTAATAAGAACACCATTAAAGAAGAACGCCTCGAATGCATTGGCTGTTCTAGCCGGCACGATAGTACCATCGTCTGTGACATAATACAGTCCGTGCGCGACATCATTCCCTTCGTAATACAGCATTGTCTTGGCATCAAACGTAAGTTTACCATTGTTTCCAGTAAGCAGCAGGTTGTTCTTTTGATTATTGCAACCACCGCCTTTCCAGTAGCCGTAATAGTCCTCCTCGTCACCATATTCGTTATTATACTGGCGCGCATAAGCATTGTAGGCTGAGCTTGTATACGACTCTTTTTGGTAACACTTGCTTCTGTCGTATTCCTTTACAGCGCTGATATCCCCGTCTTGTGTGACCGTATAAAGCGTGTTGCTGTTTGGATAATAGATCTTTTTGGCAAACGCCTTATCAGGGAATAGCGCTGCAAGCGTAGAATAAATTGACGAGAAGCATACTTGCTGGTGAGACATAGTGAAGAATAATGGCCTCTCTTCAGTAGTTTTCACAGAGTAACTATACTCTTTTGACTCTCCCTTAAAGAAATACGATACCGGTCTGCCAGAGCGATAATCGACTGCAACAAACACTGCCGCCCCGATATATTCCTCAATGGAATCGAATCCATGGCGATAGAAGATATTCGCCATAATCTGTGAATCGCTCATATGAGCGGTATCCATGTCTGGCAAGTATTTCTTGGCGAGCGCGGTGTGATTCACCATTGTTCCATTGTGGATAAGCACGAACTCCGGTCCGTTCTCTCCATTTATGATAACAGGTTGAGCTAATTCAGCCTTAACTCCGCCAACGGAGGCTTTCCTGTCATGCCCAAGAACAATTGTAGCACTTTTTGTGTTCTTGATAAGTTTTGATTCATACCAAAAATCGCTAAACAACTTAAGCTTATCGACGCCATATTCATACTGTCCATCAATGAATATACCGCAAGAGTCCCCACCCCTGGCATCATTTGCTATACCAAGGGTAACGAACGCTCTTTTGTCAAACGGTTTTTGCTGTTGGCCTATAAAGCCAAAGATTCCACACATTACTATTTATTCTTTATGGTTTCTAATTCGGTAATAAACGATTTTATCTGATCGGCCATTGCGGGAAAATTCTTGAGAACGCTACCAAACACATCTTCGAGCACCGCTTTTGCGAGTTTCTCATCGCTCTCATTGATGGCCTGAATAACCATTTCAGCGCCGACGTTGTACTCAAAATTATTATTATGAGCCGCGATAGCAAGCATAACGCCGTCCCATACGAGAGACATGAGTTCGTCTGTATCATACATTTTCGCAGACAATACTCTGTATTCAATGCCATATGGTGTAAGCCTGAAACAACCTGCTTTCCCGTAAAGACTGCGGCGGCGATCATCCTTGTCAATGAGTATTGACGGCAATCCGACAAACACATCCATGAGTTTCAATAACTCGATGCTTGACTCATAGCTCTTTGGGCTATAGCCAAGATGAATATGACATCCGGCAGATCGAAGATTAGTGCTTTCTCCGCAAGGTTTAGGATTGGTGTCTTCTGTATAAGCATTGAAATCAACAGAGCATCCAAACATCTTGGCTTCAGGAGATCTTAACTGATCGCTTCCCACCATTTCGCTGGCCGAACATTTGATATTCAACTCTGGATTGACATTCTTTACAAACTTGCGAATGTAATCCTTCATGTAGTTCATCGCATGAATGAATTCCTCTTTTGTTTTGCAAGGAGGGATATTGAATTCAGCAAGGATATTATCTGTTTCAATGCCGTAACCCTCTGGCATATCCTTAGCGCGATAAGCGTCGCCTTTTTCACCAGGGATTAATCCGATCGAGGAGACCACATCTCCTGTTGTCTCGTTAATGATAAACATTTCGGGGTCTGCCCCGACGGTAAATTCTTTGATCATTTGTTAACCTTTGATTTGTTTTAACAATTCTTCAATCATCTCGTTTTCGTATTGCACAAAATCGCTGTCAAGCGGCATCATCTCTGGGTGTCCTTGAATGCCGAAGCTGACAGGCTTTCCTTCTTTGTGAAACAATACGATTTCAGGTTCACCGAAGTTCTTTATTACCTCTGGATTAATACCGTCACCAGCGTAATAACGACTTCTGTTATGTTCTGACACACCAAGAATGGTGTAGTCGCTCTTTGGCATATCGAAAGGATAAACCATTTGATGGTGCAGTGAGGAAACCATGAATGTCTCACCTGTTCCGAGAATTTTCACTGTATGATCCGGACCAGCGTGATTCGTGGTGTCTTGCACGAGGTTGCCTCCGTTAAGGGCACAGAACAGTTGCAGTCCGCGACAGATACCGATAGCCAATTGGTCTGGCCGCATAGAATTATAAAACTCCTTTTCATATATGTCCCTGCGAAGACTCGGCCATGTCGCTTCTATAGCTTTCTTGCCATAGATTGACGGATCGACATCAGCACCACCCGTAAAGAGAACAATATCTGCTTCCTGAATAGTGTTGACTAATTGTTTATTCATTATAGGATAGGCATACCCAGTGCCCATTCCAACAACGTATACTTTTCTTGTTTTGTTCATTATTCGTTCACGTATGAATAAATGTTATCTATTAGTTTCTTTGTTTCGTCTCTCCAACTAGCGTTTTCCCTATCAAGCTTCCATTTTTTAGAAACAATAAGAGATGCTATCTCGGCAAACCTGTTTATGATATTGTCATAATCGTTAACAAAATCACTCATTTTAGTACTTTCAGAGAAAATCGCAATCTTTTTGTCGTTACTAACGCCAATTTCTTGATTTTTAATGAATAAATCTCTGCCAAAATCGTTCCAGAACGTATCTATAAAGCAAAGGTAATCACCGTCAGCTAATTCTTCAAGATTTTCCGGAACTTCTTTGGTGCGTGAACTTCGTAACCTTGAGTAGATGTCTATATTGGCGAACCTTTTGAACACTTTGTTCATGTCATTGAATTTGTCTCTCATCTTCTGAAAAGGCAATCTTCCTTCATACATGAAAGCAGGAAATACACACATGTCGGTAGAGCCTTCGCTATATCTCGACGAATTATACACAAGACTCATTATTGTGAACAGGGACATCTTCTTAAACTCTGGGAGTTTCTTTAGCTCGTATGTTACGTCGGTATAAAACTGAGCCCTTCCGTCATAGATCTGCCTAATCCACTGGAGAATAAACGCATGAATCGGTCTTATGGCATCGATAGTAACGTGCAGAAGAAAGCCGGTTAAGTCACGATGGCTGACTTCGTCCGTACAGTTTTTTCTCAAATAGCTAGCAAAATCATCGTCATTTTCAAACAAGTCAAAATCCGTAACTTTACCGTGTTCTATAGAGAATTCAAAATCAACCACATTGCGAAGATAATTCACAAATGATTCAATTTCATCATTTGTGAATAATGTTACAGGAATAGTTGACCTAAAAAGCCTGATATCGTCCGTAAAGAAAATATCATAAGAAATTTTCGCGGAAATAAACCTTTGTTTGGTTGTTGATCCAAAACAACATCTTTCCGCAAATGAAGCACTGCGACACGTTGCGCCCTCTTCTTCACCATCAACTCTTATAACGGTTGATTTATAGACTGTACGTGATGGTGAAAGTAATCCTCTGGTTTGCCCATGTGGAAACTTCTCAAGAAGGCTATTATACCGTTCTTTCATTAATAATTTTTTTAATTTGTTCTTTGTATAATTCAATAGAAGAGTCATTGAGTCCAGGCGCACTATTTGACTCCATGATTATCCATTTAGGATTTTCATGACTGTCATTCTGCACCTTTACATCAAAGCAACAGATATCCAAACCGATTGCCTGCATTGCCTTAACACAATCAGCAACTATATCTTCCCAGTTTGTCGGTTTGTTAAACAGTTCGTTGTCTTCACCAATCCAAACAGAATTTGTTTCATGACGATGCCATCTTTCATCTGCGCCATTGATAAGCATTTTTCTGTTGGTAAGAAAACAACCGTCCTTGGTTACATGGATGCGGTATTCACGAGAATATGTGTAATATCGTTCAAGCACCCAGTTTTCAATCTTGGCAAAATCAACAAAAGACTCCACCGCATCAGGATTATCCAGCAACAACAATCCTTTTCCTTTTGAGGAGTTGTAACGCTTTGCAATGATGTTGCAATCATTGTCTTGCATATACTTAAGGATTGTAGCCACAATATGATCCCTATTGTCGCGAATATCTTCTGGAATCACACATTCATCAGCTATAGACACGCCGGCTTCAAGAAGAACTTTCCTTGTTGCACGTTTATCTGATGATATCGCGCAAGCATCTGCGGAATTTATTTCAATGACGTCAGTCTTGCGTGTTATTTCAGTAGTTGGCGTTACGCTGCCAAGTCTGAGAATCGTCTTTTTGGGAACCTTAATGTCGCGCAACACATAACATTTACTGTTCCTCGTTCTCACAGTCAAATGTCTCATTTCCTTTTATTTTTGAAATAATGAAATCAATGTTACTCTCAAGCCTTTCTTGAAAATCTGATTTTTGTTTATCGTCATGGCAGTACATTTTAGTAACGCTTACGGAGGTATTTGGCACATACTCATTAAGACGATTGGTCAACTTCCAAAATGATGTGATATTACGACCTTCACGCAACAAGGAACTCATTTCATAGATTGACTTGAATTTTCCTGGATGACAAAATACTCTACGACATAGAGTTGTACCATCAAGGAGATCATGTCCTGAAGAGTTGACGTTATCGGAGCATTGTTCTTTTACGAGACAATACAAATTTAGAAAACCAAAACGATGATACTTTTCCGTATTATACAGTTCGTAAGCTTTTAATGCTATGTAACGGTTCTGTTGTTCGTAAAACCATCTTGCAATAGTACACACAAACATCTTTTGAATAATATTGGTGCCTGTTGGAAACAAGAGATTTATACAATACTGAAGCCTGTCGTTGCCATTTTCGTCTTCAATATGTTCTGTGGAAATTGTGTGTTTAAAGTCAACAATGTTATTCACAAGACCTAAGATCTTTCTCATCATGCTAACCGATAAATCGGTAACAGGATAGTATCTGTACGCACAACTGACCTTATCTAAATGAAGAGCATTGTCATCAACTGAAAGTTCTGGCGCGTATGCATACATATAAATCTTTATACGATTAATGTCTTCATATCTTCGCAACAAAGCAAAACATGCTCTGACTTCTCGTTCTAAAACAACATTTCCGTCGCGATCAAACGCTTCCCATTCGCTTTTGCATTGAATATGGCACGCAATTTGCTTGGCCGAACTATAGTTCATGTATGACATTTAACATATCTTTAATAAATTTTTGTTTATCATTTGTGACCTTATAATAGTCAGATATATCCTTCCCACCTTTGAAGAACGGAAGGATAATGTTAGTGAAACCAGTAGCTTTCGCCAATCTGGTTGAATACTCAAGACCAGGAATGTCGTTATCCAATATAATCAAAACACGCTTAAAACGGCTCTTGAGATCGTTTATAGCATGATTGGTCATAAGATATCCCTCGCCTTGTAAAGCGATTGCTGGAACTCCAGTATTACTCCATAAACACAAAGCATCCTTTACTGAAGAACATATGCAGATAACCTCACCTTGCTGGGGTATTTTCGACCATAATGCGATTGTAGTGCCGTCATTGTTGTTTGCGGGCCACTTATACACCGGACAATATGGTTGATACACCTTGACAGTGATTCTGTTCTCTTTTCGTTCAACATAAGCATAAGCGTATTTTTCTGCGCGTATGATGAACGTTTTGTTGTTCTTTGTAAGAAAATAATGTGTTATAGGATATACATCGGCATAATCAAGCCAATCTGTGTTTATTCCGAATGACGACCAATACTCCACATCCCATGGCATCCATTCACGAGGACAAATATCGATTCTAATGTCGTTCGTTCGTTCGTGCGAGGAGTAAGTCCTCTTCACACCAAACTGTGTTCCGTTCGATCTTATCTTGCCATTCACGACATCATTGTAGACTATTTGGAGCATCTCGTTAAAAGACACGTTAAACAGTCTCATCAACGCATGATAGACAGTTCCTTTTTCATCTGTAGCGAAGTCCTTGTATAACACATTTCCTTCATCATTGAAATACAGGCTAAACGACGGCTTGTCGTCCCTCCTGAAAGGGGAATTTATAAGCGAAGGAACAGTCGCCTCAAGATAATAAAATGCCAGAGCCTCTTCAGAGACCCTGGCACGGATATCATCTAGGCAGACACTGGACTTGCCTGCGAACATTACAGATTACCCCACGGGTTATTATCGTCGCCGAACGGGAGATCATCTGTCGCTGCGGACGGTTGTACCGTTGTCTTTGGAGCGGAGATATCTGCTGGTTGAGGCTTCGGAGCTTCCTTGATTGGACAGATCTCATAGTCTGTGTGACCAGGAGAATATGACAGCATGTCATCAAGAGCCTTTTGAAAGAGCTTCTCGGTTCTTGCGTGAGTGACATTATTCTTGACAAACAGTTTGGTGAATACATCCTGATAATCTTTGTTGTCATCAGTATGTCTCACACCAAACAAAGCCTTGAATGCATTATCAGGAAAGATTGTGAGAAGACCCTTCAGCTCTGAGAAGTCGCCGTTAAAGTAATTGGCTATATTCTCAAGGGTGCCTTCGGAAGACGTGAGATCTACTCTCTCAACGAACGATTCAGTGTCGTTATCATAAACCTCAGGATCATCCACATTAAGATAAGCTCTCATAAAACCAACGAGCTCACGCTCTCCTTCATATGCGGCATGATAATCCTTGCCAAACCTGCCAATTCTATATTCAGGAACAGTCTTGTTGGCGAACTGTTCTTTCGTTACCCAACAGTCACGCCCATAATTATCCATGACCATGAGTTTCTCGCCATTCTTTGACATAAACTTCTTGTTTGCCACAAAGAAGTTTACTGTAGTGGTAAGATCTACTCCACATACTTCCTTAACTGTTCTGATCACAAAGCAAATCCTTACTCTGCGAATCTTTTTACCGTTATAGTCAACTTCAGTAACATACTCAGGTTCCTTACCGGTTGGTTCCGTACCAAAGATCGCGCACCTCTCCTTTTCTGTCGGATTTACAGCGAGAATCTTTATCGGTGCAATACCGATATACTTAGGAAACTCTACGGACTGTGGAGCTGATGTGTCCTTGGCGCCCCATGCCATCAAAAGAAAATTCAAATTATCTCTCATATGTCACTGTTAGTTATAATATTCAACAAAAGCTTTCTTGACCAATCCAAGGTCATTAGGGATGAAATCATCCTTAAACATACCATGCGGCGATTTTGCCGGAATGGCTACACCGTTAAGCTGCATCCTGTGCGTAATGAATCCATATGTAGGCATTCCCTTATCATCGAACTTAGTGGTAGCATACAACACTACAGGAACTACTTCCATAGGATTATACGTTTGATCAAGCATCTTACCGATAGTCGCGATCTTATATGTGACAATAGTACCATTGTCAACCACATCCTCGCTGTGATACATAAGGAAAACATCAATGTCTTCCCTTGCTCTCTCGCATGCTTGAATTATTTGCTGTGTATGGACTGCAATATCAACGAACCTGTCATAACCACGTTCTTTAGCACGATTGAAGTACTCTTTTCTCATCGTGTAGCTGCAATCATCGATGATCACATTCTTCACGTGTGGAGCGTTCTTGTCTATCTGTTCAATAAGACGCACGATCTCCTCTGAAGACTCGACTTGAAAAAGATTCTTCTTTTCGCGGTTATAAACTGCATTACTTCCCTTAAAAGGCAATCTCTTGCCGAGAACGTTAATTATAACAGTTTCTTTAGGATCCAGTCCACGAATGCTTGTGCTTTTTCCGGTACCAGTTGTACCAAGTATTATGCTTACGCTTGCCATTTCTCTCTCTCGTATCTTTATTATTAGGCGAACAGTAACTTATACAACAAATTGAAAGTTTCTCCTTTTCAAGAGCATCTATCCTGTTGTACAGAGCGTTGAGTCTCTCCTTGTCATTGGGTGGCGGGAGTTCCTCAAAATAATTTGAAGCACCATTGAAATACAGTCCTATCCTGCAATTTGACTGGCCTTCACGATTAAGTACAATCTCAAGAAACCTCGCGCTGTCACGAAGTCTTGTGATATCATACTTATCCCATGTCGGTATCTCAAACGCGAACGGATTAGTTATTCCTAACATAACAGTACAATCTTTACCAGTATTCTTGGAATCAGCAAGACCGGCAAGTGTCGGCCTTATCTTATTTACTTTAAACGCGTCAAGACCAATTGTCTCTACGTTTTGCTGCTGAACTGCGATAGGTGTATAATTATATCTGTTACGAAGAGTCACCATATAGGTACTGAATGTATCAATGGCTTCCTTTAATGATCCACCGCGCTCTGTGGCTAAGAGTGACACATGATCTGTGATAATAAGAACATACTCATTAGGGTTATCTGGCACATAATAATCAAATACCTGTGCGGTTTCTTCCTTGCCATTCTCACGATTGAACTTCATCTCTTTATAATGAGTCGTACCGTGTTGTTCAGCATAGGATTTAACCTTTAAGAATATGCCGGTGGGGTTCTTTTCCTGATAGAAGTGTACATGCGTTTCAAAGAAGTCCAGAATGCGCTGATATCGCTCGGAATTGAGCTCCTTGAGCACATCTTCGTCAAGTGGATTACGCTCGTCCACTGACTTGAGATCGGTCGATGATACAACTAACTTTCCTCCAGAAAGAATATACAACAGAAAGCTCATAAACCTTAAAGTTATTGCTTCTGGTGTCTCTTCTAACGGAAAGTAGAATACAACCAAATCGGCTTTTTCTGGATGCTGATATGCATATAGCACACTATTGAAAAGAAACAGATACGACGTGATCTGCGTTTTGGCGGCCTTGGAGCCTCCAGACACGAGGTAGAACTTACCTTGCTCCACACCTGGAAAATCACATCGGAATCGTGGCAATGGCGATGGTATACAATTAATCTCGCCATTCAATACTCTTTGGCGTCTTTCTTCAAGATTGCCAATAATTCTATGTACAAGCTCTCCCATTCGCTATCTGATATGTGCGAAAGGGCTGGCTATTGTTGTTGGATCCAAAGATTTATTCTCAAGAAAATCTGCAAGCAGCGAAGTGGAGTCCCCAGTTGCTATACTGCCACCAAGACCATCACATTTCCAAATAAAGTATTTGAGTAACTTCATGTATGTAAAATTGCCTTGGAAAGAATCGACATACCTTCTTGTTGCGTCAACCATCTCTTCCTTGGAGTGATGACCATATGCATTCCAGAACTTGATGATCCTGTTCGTAATGTCATACTTGTTACCCCTCCATGATTGTGGCACAGACGCTGAACTCTCTTTGCGACCATTTGGATATACTTCCATCATTGCCAATGCCACTTCAATCGCCTCATCTGATTGCGGGGATTGTTGGACTTTCCCCTCACAAAGAATGAAATTAGCGGCATCTATCCCCTCGTTAGTCAAGGAATACCCAAATTCTGTGTCAGCCATATCAACGAGACCGCGCTCATACATATTGTTCAACAGAAGAGGAACATTCCCACATTTTTTCAACAACACCAATGCAAGAGCGGTCTGTACATCAACTTTACATTTATCTAAGACCTTACCCTTTATGTTTATATCCATATGTTTTGTCAGTTTATTTATTATTACAATAGTCTGCTTATATAAATTGTTTTGGTGGTGATTTGTTTATCATTGTATTTAATGTTTATCGTCTCCTCGGAATATGCGATGTAGCGGCTTGCTGTACCGTTTCTTTTTTGTCCGGACAACGCATTGCGGCCATAAGCGCATAATTCGACATGTCTCTAAAGGAGTCTTCCAGAGACTCGAAATTTACAGATTGCTGTTTACATACACTCTCGATCCTGAGAAGTTTCTGCTTCAGCATTATAATAAAGTACGTCATACCATGTTCGCGGTATAACGATTCCGCAGCATCGCCATAATCGGCGTTCTTCTTTTCGTAAGCGTCAATTTGCTCGGTAGCTATCTCTCTGAATGTTTTCATAAGACCTCAATGTCAACGCAACTATAAATATCGTGATAGATGCTTGGATGTTCTCTATCGTAAGCCTTGGCTAGCCTGAAATTTTCAGACGATCTTGCTTTGGCAAACAGCGCGTCCACAACTTTATTATAGTTGGTACATAAGACTTGAACCACTTTGTTTCCATAAATTAAATAGAAACCAGCCAGTAAACTACAATGTCTTTTCTCATCAGACTTGGTTGACATAATGAAATTTGAGCCATATCTCCATAAGGCCAACGCTGCGCCTGTCTTTCCTATATAACGATAGTACATTTGCTTATCATTTATGCACTTCGGATATGGAAAGATGAACGTTCCGTAATCTGATACTGGAAGAGTTGTGCTTATGCCGATTGAGCCACGTCCGACACGATGAAACGAAAACGGTTCGTTATCTGTGTATTTTATCATGTTGGACTTAAGCTTTTTTAGTAAATCCCATGGTCTCATATAACCATTCTCTTCCTTATTGTATTCAGGAAGTTTTTTGAGATGTTTCATAATCTCATACTTTATTGCTACAAAACCAATATTAGACTTACATTTTCTCATTATATACAACTCTGTAGCGCTGTATTCAAAGAGTTCTGTTAGCCTGAACTCATTATCATTCATCGCTAAATCTTGTTATGTTCATAATGAATTCATATAGGCCATCACAGACTACACGAGATTCATTTGACACATTAAAAGGCAGGTCGATATATTCCTTCTGAGACGCTATCTTGTCCTTGACTCGATTGACGGCTTTTTCATGACCAGTCAATGGTGTAATCCCAAAGCCCTTATCTCTTGGGTTAACGTTCATTATTGTTTCAAGCATATTTATTCATGAATTTTCTGTTACGATCAAGCCACACATCTGCTCCTTCGTTACAATGTGCCCAAGAAAGCGTTGTATCAAGAATAGCATATTTTTCCATTGAGGCCATAGAATCAACTAAATGGATATAGAACATATTCCTATCATACTGTTGTACAAGATTGGAATAATATTCTTTAGTCCATGGCTCAAGGAAGATGTTTGAGGCGAATGGCAGACACACGTCTTTCCCAAGATTAAACTTGGTCTTTTCACCCATGTCTATAGTGCCAATAATTTTTTCTACGACAGCCACCTCAGTACCGGCATCTTCTGGATCAAAACAGATAGATATCGCTTGTTTAATGATTGTCTTGATTAAATCAGCGCCATACATTCCAGACAAGATATAAGCCAACCTGAATAGATTCTTCCTATCTTTGCCAAACTTTGATTCAAGATAGTCTATTGACAACAACACAATCTCCTTGAGATATGGCCGTGATGAAACCAAAGCAAGTATTTTTCGATTCGGTTTGAACATATATGTGTTAAAATAAGTTTTTGTACCAAGGTTGCGAGGCTGATTCTTAACCATATTAGTGGTTCCGTATTCATACGTAATACCGCTACCCATGGTAAGGTAATACTTATTATGAATCTTCCTCAAGTTTAACTCAAACATATTCGATCATTTTTTTATAAAATCTGATTGTTTTTGCAAGGTATTTTGAGTCCCAGTTCGCTGCTGTTCTGGCATTAAAGATAGACTTCAACTTTGTCTTCATGAATGCGCGAATAGCTACTGGTTTTTTAGCTCGTATCGAGAACAGTCCGCTACCTGTAAAGATTTTGATCTTTGATGCTTCCCGCATGTAGAAGTTTGTTTTTCCTTGTTTTTGTGACAACTTATATCTAAGACTGTCGTTATACATTGTAAGCAAGTTTATGGCTTCTATCATGATTGCATCAATGATTTTTGGCCGCAAATTCTCAGGACAATCCTCAATATTTCTTTCAAGGTATAAAACGTCACCACAAATGACGTCTATCTTGACAGGTATACTGATTGGGGGACATCCGGCTAAATCAAAATTCGCTGTTGATCCGACGTTTTGAATACCATCATATAGGTTCAACTTGTCTACAAGATATTTTCCTGAACCATAGTCTGGATAGCTGATCCTCCTTTGTGAATAATATTGAACAAACTGATGTTCTTTAGACAAAATTAGGTGCATCTGCGTTGCCGAGAACAATGCGACGTCCACTGAATCTAGCTCTATCATTTTCACAATTGTTAATTGTTGATATAATAATTTTCATGGCTGTCGCCACCTCGCGTAAATCGAAAGGTTTTAGATTGGCCGATCCCGGAGAATAATAAACACACATTTTTCTGATGTTATCAATCTCGGTCCTTCTTGCAGAGGAGCTTACATAGCCACAATAAGCACTCCTGCGTGCATTCACTGGTGGTTTATCATAAATTACGGTTCCTCTATAGAAAGGATTGCCGTTTAAAACGTTTGTTTTGAATATTAACATCTTAATAAAGTATTTTACCTCCGGAAGCATCAGAGACGTTGACTTCAAGCAAAGCACGCATCTTCTTATAAAGATGGTTGTTCTTTGATACTTTTGTGCCAAGATCTTTTTTACATCCTTCGATGATTGATTTCAACTCGTCATCCTTGGTTTTCTTGTATTTAGCGATCCTTTTCGCTATGTACTCCTCAGATGTACCATCTTTAAATTCCAACCACGTGGCTGGAGTCTCGTCTACTTTAACTCGTATCATCGTAATATCGCCATTGCAATGCCAAAGAACAGAACGAAAAACACAACCAAAACAATCGACATAACGATAAACGCAAGACTTTGCCCAACGAATATTAAAGAATCCTTAATTGTCTTGTTCATAATGTTTTTTATTGTTGATAGACCACGTTATTTCTTGTTGGCTATCTGTTCAAGAAGCATTCTACCTATATCGGTAATAGTATCATCCTTTTCAAGAATCTCTCTTGCCATTTCAGGTGTAACCTCTTCCTTTTCTACAGAGACACAGCCAGGCCTTGAACCTTCGAGTTCCGCAAACGAAGCTGCACATACATGATCAAAGACCATAAGCCTTTCTTTCTTACGACCATCGTCGTAGCCGAAAATAAACTTGAATACATTCATGATATAATTATTTACCTGTTGAACCATATCCACACGCACCCCTTGCGGTTTCACTAAGATCACTTTCGACAATCTCGCATTGCGCTACTGGCATGATGACCATTTGACAACATCTCTCACCAATGGAATAGACTTTCTCATCGGCTGGATTAGTTATTCTAAACACAGCGAACACTTCTCCCCTGTAATCAGAGTCAATCACACCGACACAGTTTGCCATGTCAAGAGTCTTCTTACACACAGAGCTTCTTGGAAACAAGAATCCTCCATATCCCTTAGGAATCTCAAACGCAAGACCAGTACCGTATTTGATCTCATTGTGTTCGCGATCCCATTTTGCGCTTACACATGTAAGATCCATTCCGACCGATCCTTCTGTGGCATAAAACGGCATTTGAGCGTTTTCATGCAATTTTTTTACCTTTAGAATCATAAAAATGAGTGTTTTTTCTCTGTTTTTGTGTACCGAAGAATAACAGCCAATCACAATCGATTACAAACCTACCGTTATCTATGGCTATCATTCGTTTCATCGGTAACATTTTGTCATGGCCGTCAAGCAAGACCATTATTTCATCCTTTGGAATAAATGCTTTCCTGTCAGGATATCTTTTCGTCTGACAGTAATAACTAAGCTTCTTTAGATCCATATAAAATATCTTTTACCTGATCAGCAAGCTTTTTTGCTTCAGGATGTGGCCTGCCAGTACTGCCTATTGAGCGCAAGTCAATGAAATGTTGCCAATCACTTGCAAAGCCAGTCATGACCAGCTCTGTCTTAGTAGCCAATGGCAGCATATCTCTTGCATCCTCGGGTTTAAGACCGTCCTTTAATGCCGTTAGATAATGTCTTTCGGCATCAGCCATGGCGCGTTTGAACAGATCTTTTGAGGAAGAGTTTTCAATCTCATCAGATATAACAAAAGTTACCTGATTGTCAAACTTGTCCTTACTGTAATTGCAGAATCTGGTAGACTCTTGAGCGAAGCTAAATTTCCTGTGACGAACGAATTCGTTTGCTATTGCTCTATTAAGAACAAAGTGAAAACATCTGACTTTCTCATATGAGTCATCTGGAGTAACCGCATATTGCAACAGCTCCAGAATGTTAAGTTCATATAACACTCTCATATTAGCTGTTATGTGCCATTCTGTCGGTTTTCCGTTAATATTGAGAGTTCTGAACTTTACGTAAGGAGACGATAGTAACCTATTGACATTCTGATGTAACGTAGGATTGAGTAAATTGTTGAACTCAATACGCAAATACAGAATGCCGTGTTCAAGCATAGCCATATGGCCATTAGAGACGAGCTTGTCTACAAACTCAGTTGGATTCTTTCCGAGATCTGACTTATAGCAGACCCTGGCTACTTTCTCGATTTGTTTGTAAGCTCCTTCGAGTGAGTTCTCCTGAACCCACTCTTCGACTGAAGATTTAATTTGTATCATTCGTTAATTACTTCTGTTATGAGTTTCCTCGTGTTATTCATGACTATCTCGGCTTTGTTTACAATTTTGATGATGTCTCGTACATACTGTTTGAGAACATCCTCCTCAATATATAATTTCTGCCTCAATGCCTGATCTTTTGCTTCTCTGGCGTATTCACCGGCCATTATAGCCATCCTACTCAGCTTTTCACAATACTCATTCATCCTTGTCTTTATTAAGAGAATCTAAGTATTTGTCAAGAGCGTTGATTGCCTTATCTGGTAAGCTCTTGATTGTTTCGTTGCCATTTACATAATCAATAGTCGAACCTACGCCATAAATAAGTAGCGCCTCTTTCGTTGTCGGTACAAATGAAAGTAAAAGTCCGAACAAAACCAATGTAACTATTGATATTGTAAACGGTTTTTTCTTGTTTGATACTCCATCGGATTCCAAATCAAGAAAATAAGCAAAACCAATCCATATAGCACAAAGTGCGGCAATTATTGTGATAGCGATACAGATACCACGGATTGAGTCAAGCCTCGTGATCCAATAAAATTGGGACATTCCTGAAAGAATTATATTATCCTGCATAATTATCTTCTATTGTTATCTTGGAAATAAAACCATGCCCGTGAAGCCGTTCTTCATTGACTTTAATCGCGGCATCGTAGCTTGGATATATCGTTGGACACTCAAGAGCGTCTCCACGACTTCTTGTCGTAATGATATATCCAACACGTGGCTCGAAAAATAGATCGTTAACAGATTCATTGTCAGGTCCCATTTCTCTACCGTTAGAGTCGTATTTAAGCACATATTCGTCATTTTGTCTTGTACGTGACTTAACCAACGCAACAACTATGAAGCCATCAGCAGAAACTCTACTTGTAGTAAGTATTTTTACATGCTGGCCATCTCTTGTGACAACGCGTCTTATATTGTAACTGTTAAGCCATTTGTTAACCGAGAACTGTTCCATTACTTTTGAGTTTTGCTTTTAACTGATTGAAGTCACATGTCTTAATCTTGGTGACAATTCTGTTACCCAGCCTGTCGAGCATCATACATGGCGCTGATAGCACAAGTCCCTCGGCGTTAAGGTTTTCATTCTCTGCAACTCTTGACTTAAAACCCTTTTCAACAAGTCTTATAGCCTGATTTAAGGTCATATAATCAATGATAGGCACAATGTCAAGGCGCAATTCCTGACAAATCTCCTCTACAGATTCTCTTGTGAGCCAAATATTGCCGATTTTGATGTCAAAGACAATAAAATTCACACCGTTACTGATGTAATCATTGCCGAACTTTTGAATCTTTTTGCCATAACCTTCACCAAAGATCCAAACATCGACAAGCGAGTTAGGCTTATCTTCTCTAAGGAACAACTCATGAAAGTCTTCCTTGGAGACAAGAGACTGCATCTTCTCGACTAAAGGAATAGGTATCTTAGAGTCCGGAGTTTTACCATGGATCTCAAGAACATCCATGAGTGGTGGTTCATTACCCGTTGGGTTGGCTTCATACCTGAAATGATATGACATGTTTGTACCGTCAACTTTTTCAGTAGCCAGCCATCTACAATCCTGTAGAACAGCGAATTCGTCCCGAGTGAATTCATCAGGAATAATACAGTTGAACAAAGGATTATCTTTGTCTTGTACGCGCTTGAAGCACGTGTCTATTTTTGAATAATATTGCATGTTTTTCTTTTTTTTGTTAAAGCGCAAGTCACGTGTGTTACAGCTCATCTACGTCAAACCGTTGATTTTGGCATTAATGCCTCAGGGTTGCTGTTCAACACGTCTACTATCAACCCTTTTTCGATGACTTGCGCAAACATTATGAACGAAGGATACCTACAGCTTGCAGAATAGCATAGAGTGCTTTCCATACAAGCCAAAGCATGAAATATACTATCGCGAGTGGCCAAAACATAGCAATCACCACTAACTCACCAGACGTCAATTCATAACCGAAGACGTTAACTTTAACGCAGTCTTTGCCGTGGTTCTTGACTATGTTGGCAGCGATTATCACCACTATCGCAATGAAAATCACTGTGTAAATTGCCATTATCATATCAACAAAAACATATAATACTGTCAGGGTATTTATTCCAGAATGATTTGAGATCCTGGTCTTGCGAGTTTGACAGTGTCACATTGTGCTCTTTTAGACATGTATAGCAGTCATCTATGTTGAAACAAGCGTTGGCTTCATAATCATAGATTCTAAACAGATCGTGTAATCTATCGGGAAAAACCGGTTTTCCGTTAGGGTAAGTTGAAGACATCTCGCGATAAATCTTATTGTCATGAATCGCATATAGACCATAGATACAACATGTATCAACTTGGTCACAGTTCTTCATTATATGCAATGTATCAAGATTATCGTCGAACATCTTTTTAACCCTAAGATCTGTTTTAAGAACGGTCTCCTTGAATTGTTCAACAGTGAAGTTTTCAATTCCACTATTAGGACATATATTCGCCCATTCCTTAATGCAATTCTTCAACTGCAACGTACTAAGGTTGCTGATGCTGTTGATGTGTCTATTTACGGCTTTTATTTTAATGCGTTTCCACTCATTAAGCCACTTTTCTTGTTTGTCTTCCTGACAAACATAAAACCATGTATGACATCCCATATAATGTATTTTTTTTTATTCCACCCATTCAAGTTTCATGGTTACAACATGCTTTTCGTCATGTACGATAGCATCTATTGCTTCACTTTCTGAAGAATATATCTTTGTATCATAAGTATGATAATCATTATCATCCTTATAGATATTAATCCACCCTTCATTTCTTTCATACACGAAGAATAAGTCTAGAGATGAATCGCCCACTAACTGCCGTTTTCCATTAGGGAAATAAGAATAACAGTTTTCATTTCCGATATACATGGTGCAAAGGGCAAGAATTGGAGATTCTGTTCCTTTTTGATCGGTACAAAGAATCCTTACACTTCTGCCATCTCTTGTTTCAACCTTTCTATCGGGGTTTTTGATATATTCCTCCAAACTAAATGGGATTAGTTTTTTTGATTTGCTACTCATAACTACCTCTTTTTAAGTTCCTTATTATTCAATTTCTACCGGCCCGTCTTTACAGTCTATGTGTTTACCGACTAGTTTTTCGTCGGCATCAGAAGGAAGTTCCACTCCGAGATCTATGAAATCTTCAGACTCAACCTGTTCTTCCTTATAGTATGTGTATCCGTCAAATAAAGGCCTATCATTAAAGACAGATAAGATATTGTACGTATTTCTCGCCAACCATGCCATAATTAAAAGAACATTTCATTATACAAGTATGTGAATGTCTTCCCGAATTTGGCTGCAACCGATTCAGATTTGAAGCAAAGCCAAGAACCGAAAGCCGCACTAGCACGCGAAATCGTGTAATGAGTAGTTACAAATACGAAGCCTTCAGCCTGGTCTTTATAGTTAAACAACGGATAATATTTCCGTTGCTTGCCGTCGGAAAAGTCAGGAACAAAGCCGTCAATCTTGTTCCATGCCCTTGCTAAGATAGCGAGCTTACAGAAAGCCATTGCAGACTTAGCAAGATTATTGTAACCCTCCATTGTAACGGCATCTTCGGGTATATCTAAAATCTTGCACGCATCGGCGAATGTAAGTGGATAATTATTGATATCCTCTTCCTCGCACGTAACACAGAACACGTTGTCAATCTTTTTTGATTCAATTAGTTTTATGACAAACTCAGATGCTTGATTCTTTGTGTTGAACGTGCCAATTGTGAGACCGTTAGTTTTATGTTTTACGATAAACTTTTTCATTTTTTGACTTTGATTAATATGTGATTTTAAATACCCGATTATGTGCTGTTACGCTAAATGATTCAATGATTATCCACCCCACTTATCACCAGACGCTCAAGGCGCCGTATATGCAGCTATTAACTCTGCCAGCCCTATCGGGACGGTCAGTTATACACGTATAACCAACCTGAGATTACAATCAACCCTCTGGAATGAATCAACTCCTTAGACGATGGACGCTATCAATCCGACGTTTAATCGGGTATTATTTAGTATAGACAACATTGTTGCTATATGATTTCTTTACCATCACATAATTCTCTTTTTAGGCTGCAAGGTACAATCTTTGGTGAACGATGTGACATTGTATCCTTCAGATACCTTACCGATGGCAAATTGTCTTGCTACCTCACGAGACTGGAACAACTTGAATCCCATCTCTTCATTTGCTTTCCAATAAAGGACTATAAAGTTATTGTCCTTTATGGCTTTCTTTGAAAACTTGACGTCCATAATGTTTTAATTTATTGTTATTTGTTAAAATATTTATCGGCAACAGCCGTTACCATTGTCGTCATGGTTATACATAATTAACCATACGATAATCATCATAAGAATAGCGCACAACATGATGTTAGTTTTTACAATATAATACTGTCGGACTATTTTTATGTACATCAATGTCTGGTTGACGCTCCTTGAATGTGGCAACATCAAATGGAAAACATATAAAATGTATGCCGTTCTTTGTTGGAACACAAAGCTTTATACGATTACCAATTGGAACACTGGCTTTTACGTTCAAGTCAATCTCCGCATGAATGCAAACATCTCGTCCTTCATAACACTTGTCGTAATCCACATCAACCAAGTAGAATTTCTCAATCTCAGTGCTACCGCAAGCAGACCAGTAAGCAGTCTTCGCATGAGCATAATTACCATCAGAAATGTCATTGGCAAGCAATACCATATTTTTCATTGCAACTTGCTTGAAAGACCTTCGTGCTGGATAAAAATAAGCTCTGGCATTGAAATATTCACACAAATATTTGACTTCAATAGTGATTCTGTCTAACATCTCAACAGATGTTATACAATAACTTTTGACAGCCCTGTCTTTGTTATTTGTGCCACACACGATACCGTTGGGACCAGGACCGTCTTTCTTTCGCTGCAGAATCTGCATGAAATAAAACTGATCCGTAGATTCAAAATGCATGAATCCACGAATCAGCTTAAAATTATCGACTACTGGCATCTCTCGAAACCATTTTTATTGAGCATAGCATAGTAACGGCATTTTTCCCCGTCGTATACAAAGTAATCAAATTTGACTCCTTTGGATTCGAGAAAACGAGCGATCCTGTAACTAGGCACCCTTTCATCCTTTGGTACATCTACAGTAGCTACAACCACTGGTTTGTTTGAATACCTGTAATGAACGATATTATCAATGTCGCGTTTGTGCTCATTTGCAAGCTCATTAAGGGATTCGTTAAAAATCTGTACATCCATATTTTTTTTATTTATAATAATTATCCTTCAGTAATCTCGAGTTGTACACTTTCTTGAGAAAGTGATATAAGTCCTCCATTTGTTGTTCTGAATATCGCCCTATTATTAATAGACAACCCAATAAACTCACAAAGAATTTTCTTATTCCAATAGTATAAATTACCCTTTTTTAAATGCATGATTATTCCTCCATGGCTTTCTTAAATTGTTTAACACGTTCTTCAGCTAACTCATACCATTCTTGGTAGTGAACTGGATATTGGTTTCTTATGTATTCACAGGCTTTTTCAAGCATCCATTTAGCACCATAACTAAAAGCCATTGTAATATCATTATCAAATGAAGTTCCAAAAGTATTACTACGATACTCATTTGCTTTTTCCTCAATATTCATAACTATTTCTCTTTAAGCGCTTTAATCAACGCATCAGCATATCTCACTGCTGCCGCTGAGTCGTTCTTTGGTATCCTAAGATCCGTCCCTCTATCTGGGTTTGAACACCATGCCGTAAGTATATCTTTTGCTATTTCATACCTACGCTGTTCCCAATTTATATCTATTTGTTTTTCAATAATACTTACTCTGCTTTTGTTATTAATGTCTCAAATTATATAGGATTCGGTCCAAAAATGTCATTCATTTCTTCCTTTTCTGAATCACTCATTCGATCAAATTCCTTGAATAATGAATGTGCCATGCTTTCAAGACAATTCACATTGGAACAATCTTTCTTATATTTCAGAACAAATGCGTCTTTATTTTCAAGATATTCAAATGCCTTTTCATATAGAATTTTGCTTGCGCCTTTTCCTCTCGGAAAACTATAAGGATATTGGTAATAAACGATATTAACTGCCTTGGTAATTTCATTCAACCTCTTTTGCTCTACATCATCAAGCTTAAACCATTTAATGTTGTTGACGCACCATCCTACATAAGCAGGATTTTCATTTAAGACGTACATGATAGAGCGTCCTTTGTACTTCCCGAATGTAAATATTCTTATATGCTTTTTCTTTAATAACTGTCACTTTTTAAATTTTTACTTTACTACAGAATATTCAGCCGTAACGTGAAACCGATATTGTTTGACACACATGGATTCTCTTTCGCCTAAAGGACGATATTTGATTTTATCGGCTGTTACCACAATCGTTCTACCATACCCATCCAGATCTACACTAGTTATATTTTCTGCTTCTACACTTGTAACTCTTGTGTGAAATATTGCCGAATGTCCAATAAGGTCTTTCCTGATTGGTCCAAGAATAATCGATTCAATCGTTTTCATATCTATAGTGTTTATTTATATTTAGTTGTTTAACTTGCGAGCCATATCAGAGTCGAACTGATTACATAGTGCTTGCATTGCTGACATAAACAGCAAATTAGGCTCCCGCTCTACCGTTGAGCTAATGACCCAAGAGACTCCATGGTGGGACTCGAACCCACAAATAACGGTTTTGCAGACCGCCGCGTTAACCATTTCGCCACATGAAGAAAAAAAACAGCGTGTTGTTACACCAAAGGTGATTGTATTTGCGTCACTAAGTAGCGTCTCTGTCTATTACCAACAGGCGTTAATAGATCTACTACGTCACCACTCTTTAATGGATGGCCACTTTCAAGCCTACCAACTGTTTTTATGTTTCGTGATTTCGACGGGACTCGAACCCGTGACTTCAACACTATTTTGCCACATCTGCTTTTATACAGGTAAACTTAACGTTTTCATTAAACTATCCTCCATCATTTCTGTGAAGTGTAAGGGATGAACCTTATATCTTTAAGTCTTTGTGGTCTGAACTATTTATGAATATAGGAATTTTCCTGAATGGGATTTTATGGTAATTCCCGCCATATTCCACTGCCAGCCTATCCCGAAAGGCATATATTCAATTGTTTCTGGACCCGAATCAAAGTGTTACGCTCTACCAACTGAGCTACGAAATCAAAATAGATTCTCTCCAGATCTTGCACTTTTAATCTACCACGCCCCCACCTACATTTGATTTTTGTAGGCCTTTTGAATTTCTTTTGAAGAAAGGCGCAGCCTGGCCTCGAACCAGGACTAAAGAGAATCTTGCATACCAAGCTATTATGTGATTCAAATATTATGAAAGATCTAATATGCACCATTTACACCATGCATCCTCTGTTACCTGGACGCAGTAGGAATCGAACCTACTCCTTTAGAATCTTGTGGTCCCAGTAGGGCATGATCCTACGACCCCCTGATTATGAGTCAGATGCTCT